>SKEQ01000674.1_pt1 | contig 21740 bp, 32 predicted proteins | sample 4826751 | NCBI WGS metagenome assembly SKEQ01 (sample SAMN11008805, study PRJNA524170) | human gut metagenome | biome: Human fecal sample; material: Feces; isolation source: fecal sample from pouch patient p44 | host: Homo sapiens | place: Israel: Tel-Aviv | collected 2013-07-11 | reverse complement strand
ATATATAAGGATGTATTCTATTCGGGTATTTAATTTGCTACCATGAACATCTTCAGCACCGTGTTTTAGATAGATTCTATTCACAGTAAACGCCTAATTGATTTTGGAGTTCTTCGGATAGCTCGTAGTATTTCTGGTATTGAGATTTATAATAATCTCTATCGTCTCGAGTCTCTTGTAATTCCTGTTTTGTTAATTCTAAACTGCTTTTTAGATTATTAACTTGCCACTTCTGATAAATGGCAATACATCCAAAAAATAAAGCTATGGCACTTATAGTAAAAACTATCATTTTATCTATATCTAATTCTTTTTTAAACATATTACTATACCTTTTTTAGATAATCTCCGCTTACCCATCCGCTAGGAATACGTGCAAACCCGTTTTTCCATTCTTTAACAGTAACACGAGTACCCTTGTTTAGACATCCGTCTTTATCATAATCATGTTTTTTTGCATCTGTACTAAGCTCTGCATATGTCTTACGTGGATAATTTGTCCCAGGGCCAGTACGAACACTTAAAGCACTAGCGGCAACTTTATAAATACCTAATGGTTTTGATGCACTAGAAGGCTTATTTTGACTTGTAGAAGAACCACCAGAAACAGCCTCACCAGAGATATATCTATTACCATTGTAATAAGCTGCTAACCATCCTGATGGTGTTCTGATCCAAATATCATCACCATTTTTTGCAACTTCTAAGCATGAGACTCTAGTACCTTTATCTAAAGCCCCATCTCCATCAGCATCATGTTTTCTACCGTCTACAGTTAATTCACTGTGAGATTTAGCTCTATAGTTTGTACCAGCTCCTGTTCTGACTTTCAGTTCAGTTTGTAATGTATAAGTCTTACCAGTTGTATATCCCTCACTGGTTTGTGGTTGAATAGGTTTTACAGTATTACCATAACTAACATCTACATTACCATTTGCAATATAATTAGCAACATCAGCTCTGAAATCATTCATTGTATATCCTACAAACTTCCACCAGTGATCTGGATCACCGTGATTAGAAGCAACACCCTGTGAATGACCTTCTTTATGTGAAATAATGTCATTAGCATTTAATCCATACTCTTTACATAAATAAGCATATAACTCAATCATATTTTTAATAGCAGCATCAAAATACGCTTTATCAGAATAATCAGCAGGTTCACACATTTCAACGCCAATCATATTGTTATTGCCTGAACCATTAGAACCTGAACCGCAGTGCCAACCTCTATAATTCCATGGCAATGTTTGAATAACCTCTTTATCATCTGCAAAAGCATGAACACATACTTGTCTATCAGCAGGTCTTGGAGTATTCCATGCTTTTGCAAAACCAGCAGCAGACACATTAGGACACGCAGTAGAGTGTAGCATTAACTTTATAATGTCAATAGTTCTGCCTGCTTTGTAACATTCATTGTTTACTAAAAAGTTTTGTTTGATTTCCATGTTATTCTTCCTCACTTTCATCTTTATTCAGCTGCACTAATGCATCTTTTAATTTATCAGGGATTTTTACTCCTAAATTAGAAACGTTTTCTAATAAAGAAATTCCCTCATTTGCGATGTAGAAGTAACACACAAGTGTACGAAATACCCATGTGCCAGTATTCATTAATCTATCTAACATCACTGCTACAATTAAGATGACAAGGATCATAAATTTCTTTACAAGTCCTTTAAATCCAACTTCACTGTCTAACAGATTATTTTGGTAGGCAACGATTACACCAGTCGCATAATCTAAACACATAAATACAATTAAAATACCAATTGCTGCATCCCAGCCCCCGAATAAATACGTAAAAAAAGTAGCCACAACAGCTACAGTACTATTAAATACTTTTTCCATTTTTTTCATTTTCCTCACCTTCAATTAAAATTTTATTGAATACAGTTGTCATCGAATCAGCAGATTAGTGCACTAATTCTTCATGTCCTAATTCGATTAAAATTCGCTTAACTTCCACTTTTAACGCTTGAGGTACTTTGTCATACGTTAATTTTTCATCTAAAATACGATATACTAAAAAGTTAGCCATTTTACTCACCACCCATCATTGTTAAAATTAAATCTTGAACCGCTTGTGCGGTTACTTCCTGTTCTCGTTTTAATATTTCTAATTCACTTGGTTTATTCAATTCTTCAAGTTCTTTATCAGTATAAGGAATATAAACATAAATATCTTCATATTCGTCATACTCTTCTTGAGGGGCTTGATAAGGAACGTCAATTATTTTTTCAACATCCTTACCACCGTTTGGATATTCCGCAATAGTTTCGTAGTGCCATTGCTCTTTAATTTCTTCTACAGCTTCATGGTGCTTCACAAATAATTTATCCAGTTCTAAATGTCCTTTATTTAAATCATATTCTTTTAATTCCTGTGTCTTATCTTCACTAAAAACTCTCATATCTATCCCCCTTTAAGAAACTCGTTTCCACATATAACAGGTTATATACGGCTGTAAGTTGTTATGTGGTTGGTCTCCGCCCGTATCCTTGACCCAGCTGTTGTCGGTTCCTGCTAATAAATATGCTCCATAATCCCCCGACAAACTTTGAGAACCTGATAGCCTGTTCGCAATAGTATGATTATGTCTCGGCATTTCATCGACAGTCAATGTATGTTCTTTTTCTCCGCCCGTTTTTTCAGCGGTTTTAAAATCACTATCGCTTAAATTAATACCAACAGGTACTCTGCCGCTTCCCCACGATGTCCACGTTCCACCAAATAAAGACGCGGGCGAAGTTGGGCTAACGCTCATATAGATAGCGCCAACAGGGTAAATATCATCTTTAAGTGCTAAATCTTTAAACACATAGTTCGAGCCTTCTTTGTATACCCATTGCGGCTTTTGATTCTTATCATAACCATACAAAGCTGCGGGCAATTCGTCAGATCCCAATGCCAATAAACCACCACGTATTGTCCCAAATGCCTGTTTATATCCACTGGCAGTATTAATTTTAAAGTAAAGAGCATCTATATTAAAGTCACCCTCCATAGTACCGCCTTTAGTTGAAATGAATTTAGATTTCAGTGAATTTAAAGCACGTTTTAATTTGAGTGTACTTATAATTTTATCGTCCATATTATTCACCTACCCGAAAATTTCTGTAATTATAGCATCGATATCTGAATCAGTAGCATAACTCATACCGTCTAACTTTGTTTTGTCCTCTTTGCTCATTAAACCGTTTGCGGCAGAACTGGCTAAACCGTAAGTTGTATCTTGTGCGGGAATGCCTAAAGATGTAATATCTGCTTTGGTAACCGCAGCAACTTGGCTGATATGTCCCGTTGCATCTACAACAATTTTATATAATCCGCTTGCACGGCTTGTATAGGACGGGTGAGTATAGTTATTAAGAGATGCTAATTTATTTTTTTCGGCAGTTGTATAATCGTTTGTACTAAGCCCTTTACCGCTGACTACATCAACTTTAGCTGCCAGCTTGGTATTCATTTCGGCTTCTGTGTAATAACGGTCATCATGCGTATGTGTACTTGGTGGAAATGTACTCGGTTTCCCTGTAACACCGCTCCAAGGCACACTTGTAGCAGCACCAGCAGTATAAACCTCATATCCCTCATCGGTAGATAATTTTGTATCGTCTACAACGAAATACATCAGACCCGTAGCAGTGACCTTAACAGTATCACCGACTTGTACTGTTGCAGTAGTTAATTTTTTACGTGCGGTATCATCAGCAACAACTATACATCGTTCCAATGCCCCTTTTGGTATTCTTTCGATATCAATAACACCGCTTTTAATTTTTCCTGCATCAATATCCGTAATATCCGAATTTCCATGTTGATGTGTTTTGTTAGCTTTAGCATCTAAAGCGTTTTGTGTAGCAGTAGAAACAGGTTTATTTAAATCGCTTGTATTGTCTACGTTACCAAGTCCCACTTCGCTTTTTGTTACATTCCCCCAGGCAATAGAGCCAGCGGCAGCACCAGCTTTTAAAACTTTCCCGTTATTTGTTGTTCCAGTCGCTGGAACATGCATATTCCCATCACCGGTTGGATGTGTATAATTATTAAGAGAAGCTAGTTTATTCTTTTCGGCAGTTGTATAATCATTTGTAGACAGCTGTTTCCCATCTACCTTATCAACTTTGCCATTAAGCAGTAAATCCTCTTTGGCAGCTAACTGCTGTCCAAAATCAAGCAGATTATCAGTTGTAATAATTTTACTCATTTTTTTATCTTCCTCCTCGAATATTTTCTATAATATTGTCTATATCTTCATCATTTGCGAAGTTATAGCTTGGTCTCAAATTTGGAGTTATAATTTCTTTGTATCTGTCGGTTACTTTTAATTTGTAAGTTTCAACATTATCCTCCACTACGTCAACAACTGGACTAAAACCATCGAACTCCCCGTTATTTACTCTTTTCTCCAAATCTTCTACTGCATTAAGCATCTTGTCATATAAAAATTCTAAATTCGGATCAACAGGGAGTTCTTCGACATCCTTAGTAAACATAGCCTGATTTATTTCCAGTTTAAACGGATTCATTACCCGTCTTCGTCCTTTACTGTCTCTGACAATCATGGTGCATGTATATACCCCAGCATTAGCAGTCAGGTCCTCAGTTATAATAAAAGAGTTTCCATGTAACGGAACCTCTTTTATTGTCTTGCCCTTATATGCAATTTTAAGATCATGTTTATAATCATTTTTAAATAAATCATCATTTAAAAATCGAATGACAGTAACTTCATTATCATACTGGTTCGCAACCTTTCGTGCAGTTACAGTAGAATGATCAGCTTTTAAAAAAATATCAATATAATTGATCATATGTGCCTCCTAACCAAAAACTTCAACAATCATTTCATCAATATCTGCATCAGTTGCATAGCTTAGATCACCGGCACTCGGCATCGTAAAATCCAGTACGGGAGCTTCAGGTGTTCCGTGTATTGTTATACCAGGATTGCCGGTTGTTACATTTCCAATAGAAATTTTAGGGGTTGCACCAACCGCACCGATAAAATCACCGTTTTCAAGTTTGGTATTTATTTCATCAACTGTATCATTGCATTTTTTTACTGCATTAGCAGTATCATTTTGCCTCTTCGTCTCATTTTTTTGACGAACTGTTTCATTCCTGCTTACAGTTTCTTCCAGCGAAGATAATTCATTGAGCTTGTTATCTATAGCAGTCTGTTGTTCAGCCGCCTTATTCTGCTGTTTTTCTGCCTCTGCTGCCAGTTCCTCAAGATTTGTACCTATCTCATCAAATCGGTCTCCGTAATCATTCTCAAACAAACTGTCCATATAATTTTTTACAAGGATATGCCATTCGTTTTCTGTAGGCAGTATCACTTTTCCGTTTGGAGCAGCTCTTACTACAAAGTTAATTTGATTGGTTTTTATTATTTCTTTGACATTCACAAGTGCAACTGCAAGATATAATGGACCACTGGATTTAAAGGCTTCAAGCGGTATTAGATATTTTTCGTTTTCTATAGGCAGTATAACCTTGCAGTATACGCCATTTAAATAATATCCACAGTGGACTTCTTTTATATAGTTGCTGTACGATGAATCATTTTCCAAAACAACTGGAATATTTGCACTGCCCTGTGCCGGTATTTCTATAGTGTCACTGCTTATCGTGGCTTCCTTTCTTTTTATCTTTATTTCCAAGATTATCCACCTCCAAACTTCTTATTTTTTCTTCCATCTCACCAGGTGTAAGCCTTTTCATTTCACTGTTTTCATAAATGATATAACATTCCGGTTTTGAAACTTTTGTACATCCGTTTATTTTTATATTCATATTAACTCCTTGCATCTACTAAAAGCCCGTTTTCAAATTCCATCACAAGATTATCAATAGTTATCGTTCCCGACATACCGGTAATATTCCACCCTGTTACAAGACCATTTTTAATTTCTATACCGCCTCCTGGATTATCTGAAAAAATTCTTCCTTCAGCTGTATTGTATAGAAAAACCGGATCATCCGGTTTATTTGCATCTATTTCCAGTTTACTGTTGAAATTAGTTTCTCCAGTTTTATATCCAAGTGCAAGTAGGTCACCGACATCACAGTACATTGATATCCCGATACGTCCGTCTGAATTCCGTTTGTGAGCAAGAACAGAACCGACGTAATTCCCATTGTCATTATATGCATAGAAGTCGATGCGGTTGTTGTTGATATCTACTGACTTGTATCCGTCATCAGAATAATTTATAAACCTTCCAGCCAGATTTATTATACCTGAATCAAGATTCCAGTATGATTTCCCTGTACGGTCGCTAAGTATCCCGCCAATAATATAGTCTGCATAGATTGTTTGAAAATCGATAGCCGTACCCCAGAGCCAGTCAGTGTCGGTCTCATTTCTCCGTTTCGATATCTGAATTCCCTGAGTACCAATAGACATCGCTCCAAATGTTGGACTGTCTTTATCTGTGTCCTCGAACAGAATTGCTCTTACATCCTGCTTTTTTGCAATGTCTTTCTGCGCTCTTAGTGATGTATTAAGCAAATCTATTACACCTTTTATCTTTTCTGCTATAACTGTACCTCCGGGACTTATCGCATTTGTAACAGAAGAAATAATGGACGTTGTATCATTAATATAGCTTGATTCATAATCTCCCAGCATCAGACTTTCTACTTTTTCGGTTATACAGTCATAGGTCATTTTAATCACTCTTGCATTCGTAACGACACCAAGTTTTCGATGTTTCACATGAACGTTATCACCCAATACCACTTTCAATAGTCCAATATACTCTTTATATTCATCAGTTCTTGAGAGATCTATCATACTAACATTGTAGGCAATCTTCGGAAGGTCAATGCCTGCTTCATACTCTTCTGCAGCTCTTTCTCTCAGTGCTGAATATAGTTCTTCCAGTGTATCGCATACCGTAACACCATTTAACTCATCACCTTCCTGAACATCGGCAGATAATTTAATATCAGGATATTCAATTATCCGTTTGTATTTTTTCTGATAGTTATTTAGGAGTGGACTGTTTATGCTTTCATTATCTGGAAGCATATATCCGTTGTACGCTTTAGGAAATATCATCGTAACTACTTCGCTCATATCTACTTTCTCTTCTACACCGGTAAGATTGAAACCAAACTCAGCACGCAGACCATTATCGCTTCCAATTCTTTCGTTTATGTAGATATCAAAATTATCAAAATAAATTTCCCCTCCCCATCTGTTAAGAAATGAGTTCTCGTCATCACTCATTAGACATTCAACAGCATTTTTCTGCTGCCAGTATGCAGTTGAAACTAGTTTTATATCTGAATGGCCATGATACTTCCCCTCAGGATCGAATATAGAATCCATAGCTCCCTGCCCATCAGCCTTTGTCGGTCTTGTATCCCACACCATTACTTCATCTTTTGCATCCATGAATACAGGTCTTGCAGATGCTGTAATACTGTCATCATCTTTCTGCACATTATAGATACGGTAAAGCTGTTTTCCATATGGTGTAGGTACTTTTATCACTGCTTCATATACGAGTATCTCTTTATTTTTTTCAGATGGTGCAGTTAGTTCAAGTTCCCATGCACTGTTCATCTCAAACTCAATTTCGCAGCTTTCTGCTTCAATGACCGCATCACCATTCATATCATAGTTTTCATTTTCAGAGCTGTAAACCTGTATCATTATAAGTACCTCCAGTTTGGTATTATTTTAAGCTCAAATCCTTCTGTTATTGTAATACTGTTTTTTCCTTCTACAAGCATAAGAGCACTATAATCAGCATTGATAGCACTGTTTTGTAAAGTGCCGTCTTCCCGGTATGACATCTTTAAAACAGTATCTATTGTAAGATTTTGACCGACATTGCATTTACACTCATTCCCGTTAACATTTAAAATACATGTTCCTTCACCTTTTAAGATATATACAGGTTCGGCTTCGTCATAGCGGTTTAAAAGAATATCCTCTATATCGTATTCTTTTAAACCTGTCTTAAGATAAGCATATACATCGCATGTGACGGTAACTGTAAACTCCCCGCTCTCTATCACTCTGCGTTCATTTGAACTGAGTTCTATTCTTTTTATACGGTAGTAAATATCAGGGCAGTCACTGAACGACAGTCTTTTATGTCCGCTTTTAAACAGCCATCTTTTAACCTCGTGCCATTTAATACCCCACTGGTATTCAGAAGATATATAGTTCATTTCGATTTCAAACTGTATATCTTCATATGTGCCCATGTCTTCATAAAGTTTCCCGTTTCTGCCCGGAATACTGTATTCTTTGTAGTTTTTAACCGGAGCTGGAAACTCCGGTCGTTTTGTTACAGCAAGTCCCATCTGAACTGATGTAACATCATCTAATGAAATATAATACATTTCTATACCCCCTTGAATGCAAGTTTAGAACGCTGTACCTTTGTCATCATGCGTTCAACATTCTGATAGATTGGTTTCCCGTCAAGCGGAACAGTATTATGGATTTCTATTACTGCCTGACTTTCCATAGAAAGGGTTCTTGATACTGTAGCATTTACATCCGGTGTAAATGATGATGTCATTTCTCTCTGCAGCTGAGCAAGAGGTTTTAATGCAAGATCACTGTTTTCTTCAATACCTACACCTATACCGGCAGGCAGATATTTACCGACACGGTCCCGCATAACTGTTGACGGAGATTTTATTCCAAAAAGTCCACAGAAACCGTCTATGATATCACCGGCCCATCCTCCGATTTTTTTCAGCAGCCATCCGCCCATATTTGAAATACCGTTCCAGATTCCCCTTACAATATCTTTTCCTATGTTCAGCATTTTATCAGGTAAAGATTTTAAACCGCTTACTATATTTGTAACAATAGTTGAAGCAGCATCCTTTACGTACTGAACTGCGCCTTTTACAGCTGATCCAAGATTTTTTATTGCTGTAGTTCCAAGATTTTTTAAATTTGCAGGAAGATTTTGTAAGAATTGTACAAAGCTGTTGTATATACTTTTCCCGGCCTCTTTAATAAATCCTCCCATTCCAAGTATCCCGTCTTTAAAGAAATTCATAATGGATGACCCGAGATTCAGCCAGTTGAAAGCAGAAATAACTGAAACTATAGCTTCGACAATCTGCGGAATATTTGCAATCAGTGTCGGTACTGCACTGATTATTCCTTTAATAAGCTGCCAGAGCAACTCTGCACCTTTTGCAAGTATCATAGGAAAATTGTCATTTATAATATTCGCAAACGTTGTAAACACCTGCGGAAGCTGTTCGATCATAACAGGAAGTGAATCTATTATCCCCTGTACAAAATTTGACAGCATCTCAAATCCCTTGTCTATCCATACAGGTGCCTGTTCTGTAAGATAGTCACCAAACTGCTGTAGTATAGCAAGTAAATTTGTCAAAAAATCAGGAATACCTTGAATCATGCCTTCTGACATAGACAAAAGAATATCAGCACCCTTGCTTATGAATTCCGGAATAAACTTAGTCACTGAAGACAGTGCATTCTGCATTCCTGATGCAATCTGATTTCCAAATTCATCAAATGACATATCGCCTGAAAGCAGTCCTGAAACACTGGAAAGAAGTCCTGCAAAACCTGATTTGATCTGTGCAAACACAGGCATTATCTGCTGAGAAAGTCCTGCGGTCGCTTCCTGCCATTCAGCCTGTGCCCTGTTCATATCAGTCAGTGAACCGGCGTTTTCTTTCCATGCATCAGCTGCACTTATAAGCCCCTGATCTGTAAGCTCCTGTAAAATTAGATTGGCTCTTTCACTCTCTGTCTTTGTTTTAGCGAGTTTGGCATTAAAATCGTCTTCACTTGTACCGGCCCAGTTGAGTACATCTGCAAAAGTCCCAGTTACCTGACCTACCTTGGCAGTTTCATTAATCGCTTCCGCCAGTCCGTCAATCGGGATAGAATCTCCGTATTTTGCCCACGCTCCGATAGTTCCATTGGTCAGGGCTGTCAGTTTTTCCTGGCTCAGTCCCAGTGCCTGTAAATTGGCTGTTGTTGTAGCTGCTGTCTGATCATCGCCGAGCACCTCATAAAGCTGCTTATATGTCTGGGATGTTCCCTCGGCACTGTATCCGGCAAGCTGCGATGATGTTTCAAGAGAAGACATTATTTTTATGTATTCCATCGATTCATCAATTACAGCTCCCAGTGAATCAGCTATTGATGAGACAGCTTCTGCAATTCCGCCTCCGATAAAAGCTCCTACAAGTGCGTCTTTCACACCGCCTGAGGAGCTTTTTACATCATCAAGTGAATCATCAAGATTCTTTGCTTCATTATTTACTTTTCTGATTCCGGCTGAGCCTGAACCAATACCTTTTAAGGAGCTGGAAACATCTTCCTGACTGTTTTTCAGTTTATTGATTTTACTGGTTGTCAGCGCTATCTGTCTTTGAAGTTCGATATATTCAGCACTGTCGATATCCTTTCCGGTATCAATAAACTGCTTCTGTGCAGTCTTCAATAAATGCAGCTTATCTTCATTTTTTTCGATAACCTGGCCTAAAATTCTGAATTTCTGTTCGAGAATTTCTGTATTTGAAGGATCAAGTTTCAGTGCCTGATCTACAGCATTCAGTTTGCTTTGCAGTTCACCTGCTTCCTTATTAGGCTGCTTTAATGCTTTGGAAAGTTCAGTAGTATCTCCGCCGATTTCCAGAGTGATGCCCTGGAGTTTCTTTTTAGCCATTAAAGTTCTCCTTTCTAGAAACGATCAAAATCTTCCTGTGTTGCTGTTCTGACATTTCTGCGATTTGTGACTGTTTCATTTTCATTGATATATGTCGTAAGGATGTCTATCAGCATTCCGATTTCTAAAAACATTACATCATTTAGTCTCAGCCCTACTCGAAGACATGCCAGCAGAAGTTTTTCAAATGTTATCGTCTCTTCTGAGGAATCTTTTTTTTTGGCTTTACATTTGTCTTCATCCCGGCGCCTAAAAATTTTGAAAATTCTTCAAGCGCTGCAAAGAATGAAAACGGACCTTCAAACTGTTCGATCCACTGTTCAAATTCAGGAATTTTTTTATCTGCTCTGTATGCACATACCCACATCATTCTTGCTAAAGCCAGTGAATCAAATTTATCAAATTCATTTTTTTTCAGACACAGCTCTAAATTGAGATAATCACCTATCATGTCGCGGTTAAAAAAACGACGATACTCGCATAGAGTACCGCCATTTGACATCATGGGAATTTCCCTGTTTTCTATTTTTATAACTTTATACATCTTTTTTATTCTCCTTTCGTTGGAACAGTTGGAGCAGTTTTGAAAAATGCTCCATATTTTTCTGAAGATGCTGGAACTCTGGATTTTACGATATTACCAAACTCCGTTACCAGAGGTACTGATGTAAACGGAATTGTGATCGTATTTGGATCAAGTGTATCCTCTTTTGTATTTCCTTCAATTGAAGGTCTGCTGAATGTTGTATTATAAATAATATACTTCGTAGCATTTTTATCTCCTTCAAACTGGAACATAAGATATGCACTCACTTCTTTTACATCTGCCGTTTCGACGATTATCCCTTCTTTTGATCTTTCTGCACCAAGGTATTCCGTCTCAAACCATTCCGCTAATTCAGCCATTTCAAGTTCACCGGTATAACCGTTATTTGTATTAGTAACATAATATGCTATATTATCAGCGTAGAATGTATTTGTTTCACCTTCTGCATCAAGAGTCATATTTACTGCTCCCGGATATGCTTTGGGAACACTGAATGATGGTGTACCGTCTTCAATACTGACAGTACCTACATGGACGTTTGACAGTCCAAATCTTACTTTGTTTTCTTCAGACATCTATTTTCCTCCTATTTTTTTTATTGTTCTTTTTAACAGTTCTTTATTTATATAATCATCGCCGTATTTGAAGTGCGGCTGCGGGGCAGTTCTTCCGCCCTTTGTCAGTGCATGACCGTTTTCTAGCAGATGAGTAAGACGGTATTCGTCACCACTGGCATATATAACATTTTTCTTTTCAGTAACACTTTCATACATTGTACGTGTTTTTAATGAGCGTTTATATTTTCCTTTTCTCCTGCTTTTTCTTTTATCAGCTGGAGCATGATCCTTAACTATTTTCAATGCCTCATTGGAAATTTCATCTACAGCACTTTTTGCTGCGGTGGTCACTTCATCACTGTATGTCTCAAGACAGTTCATGATTGCTTTTTCAAGCTGACTGACTTTGATTTTTTTAGCCATATAGACTATAGACTGTCATCATTACCTTTTCTTCATCGAGCCATGACTGTGATGATTTATTCCAGATGATACCGCAGTTATCGAAGTATGATTCCAGTTTTTCTTCCTCCACAAGAGTATTTTCCCTTGTGTATAATTCCAGTTGAACATTTTTAGTACTGTAATAAACTTTATTGTCTGCATTGAAATTATCACTATCAGGTACGAGATATACCATAAACGGAGGTGCTACCTCTCTGCTGAAATGACTGAATCTGCACTGAACAGTATAATTTTCAAGTCTGTTGATTATTTCTTTTATCGACATATTTTATATCTGTTCCTTTCAGGGTGATATATATGCTCGGTGGTGCGGTGTCATACTTCGGCTGTTTTAAAACAATCTCATACAGTCCTTTCTTTCCTGTTCTGTAGTCTCTTGTCTCGATAATATTGCTGCGTTCAAACACATCTACACACTCCATCGGTACTGATATCATTCTTTCTATCGTATTTCCAGATACTTTTGCATCCATAAATCTTTTGACTCCGAATGTCCTGTTTCCAAAAGATATCTCATTAAATAGATTTTTTTTGATGATACCATCCTCAGCTTCTAAAACATTTATTACGCCATCATTAAACTGCTCATTTTGTGCTTTATTCCTGCTTGCCAGCATATTTTCTCACCTTTGCCTTATTGATAAATGCTATGATTTCTTTTCTGTAATTTACATAGAAATCATCAAGAGCGTTTGCACGTTCATACATTACACGGTTCAGGAAAAGGCGCTGCGCTTTTCCTGGTTCCGTATAAATATTATTAACTCCGCTCTTTTCATCAAGATCAGCTACGGAGTTAGAAATAATGATTTTCAACCTTTTTTCCGCTGATTCATCAATCCATGCCAGCCCGAGAAAATCCTTTGTCAGTTCTAACAGTTCCTCTTCCATACAGAGTCTCTATCCTGCCGCCTGAGTTTTTACTGTACCCTCTACCGTTGTAGTGATTGGATCGGTATTAGTTACTTCGACTTTTACAACCGCTGGTTTCAACTGACTGATATCATGGTACTGGAATGCATTGTTATCCATAGGCATACCGTTTCCGTACAATTTGATTTTGTATACCCTGTTGTCTTCAAGGAACTGGCAACTGTCATCAAATTCAAGTTTACCGTCCTTTGAACTCATACCGATACCCGCAAAATATCTGTATCCTAACCCTAGAACAGCTTTTCCTGAAGCAACTGCCGGTGACTGAATGATAGTCATCGGGTAAGGAAGAACATCATTTCTGTAGGTGCCATCGCCACCCATTACTGTTGTAGCTGGGAATACTTTTGTAAAATAGTCAACAGGATTTACGATATAAATTACATCTCTGATGGTTCGTGTCTTGTTGTTGTCATCAACTGCTAATTTTGCGATTTCTGCACCTAATGTTGCCGGCTGAAAATCTTTAATAACGGTTGCTGATTTAGCTGTATATTGAACATATCCGCTTTGTGCGCTTCCTGATGTCAGATTAGCAATCATCCCTATTGGACCCTGATCTGTTCTCAATGAATTGATGATTCCATCTTCAAGTCCGTTTGCTAATGCTTCATACATGATTTCTCTAACATATGTATCAAGCCATGATGGTCCTAAATCAAGCATTGCCTGTGACACTGGAATAAAAGCAGATAATTTCAAAAATGTCATATCAACTTCACTGAAAGAACTTTCCAGCTCCTTTGTGATTTTATCTGTTAATTTTCCCCATACCGCTTTAACATATCCATTTTTGTTGACAAGGAATTTGATCATTCCCATAGTATTTTGAAAATTGATTTTTTCAAGCAGTGGATGCTGAGTTCTTAAATCTTCAAACACTGAATTAATAACTGTTTCCGGCATAACAAGTTCGGGATTTGTTAATGCCTGTTTAGTATCCGATGCTCTAAATGCCTCTGCCAGCTTTTCATAATATTTCTTTTCAGATGATGTAAGCTGTCTTACTCCTCTCTGTGCAAGAATCTGAGCATCATTATTACCAGCTAACTCATTAGCTCTTTCTAAAATGTTCTCTTCGATATTTTGAGCAAGCTCATTTAAACAGCTGGTGTATGCATCACTGTCCTCGTTATGCATAGCTTTAACCATATTCGTTAAAATCTCTGCTCTTTTTTGATTCATAACTGCTAATGTCATTTATCTATTCCTCCTCTGTTTTTTGACATTTAAAAAACCAGCCTTTTTTCTGTAATGGCTGAGTATTGTTCAACTGTTTTTCAAGTTCTTTATTCTTAAGTACGAGTTTTGCTAGTATACCGTCGTGCAGTGACTGTTTGACTGTGTCCTCTACGATTTCAGTTGCAAAACCATAACTGAGTGCTTCGTCTGCTGTTATCCATTCCTCACGGTCCATCATCTCTTTAATCTGTTCCTCACTGAGACTGGAACATAATTTATAGATTTCAACAGAAGGCTGAGTGATTTTCTCTATATCATCAGCAGCTTTTCTTAATGCATTTGAATCACCTGCTGCATAAGTCCATGCATTGTGGATCATAAGCAGACTTGACCGTGGCATTTTTCTTTCAGTTCCAGCCATAAAGATAACCGATGCTGCACTGCATGCAAAGCCGTCACACAATGTTGTAACAGTTCCCTTGTAATTCTTTAAAAGATTGTAAATAGCAAGTCCCTGAGCTACTTCACCGCCATAGGAATTGATTCTTACAGATAAGTCTTTTTCACCAAGCTGTGCAAGTTCTTTTGCCATGTCATAGGCGCACACCTCATCTTCATACCACTTGTATGAGGTGATATCTCCATAAATATATAATTCAGCATTGTTTTCATCCTGATTAGTCAACTGATAAAAATTATTCTTCATCTTCATCACCTCCTTTCAGTGCTTTCATGAGATCTTCGACTGTAGAATAGTTCTTGGTCATAAAGAACTGATTAGCCCATGATTCGTCGATTCTGTCAAAACCGCAAATCTCACGAAGATCGTTGATACAAGTAAATCCGCTTGAAATGAGCTTATCAATTGCTGTAGCAACATCAAGCAGGTCGATATGTTTGATTGCTTTTGTATCAAATTTTACATATGTACCTTTCAGTATCTGTCCTTTTGTAAACAGTTTTCTGTTCATTTCATCGCTGAACATCTCTATCAGCGGATCAATGCAGAATGTCAGAAAATCATTAACTGCTTTTGAAGTATCCTGTACATCGCCGTTGGCTATGGCTGAGGGTACATTGAACGCATTTGCCGTAAGAGATATGACATCATCAAGCAGCGCTTTGAAATCCCTTGTAGTAGACTGTGTTCCTTTGTTCTCCAGCTGCTTATATTCATACCCCTCAAATAAAGGCAGGACAGCATTTGCATTTGAAAAGAATGTCTTAAAATCCTCATTGACAAGCTGTTTGAAATAATCTTCAAACTCATCACCCTGCTCTGCAAACTGGTCTATTTTCAAAATTCCCTTGTTGCCGTTTGCAACAAGATAGCTTGAATACGCCGCATTGATAAGACCGGCATAAAGAGAAAGAGTGCCGTCAAGATAGGTTCTAAGATTTTTAGAATTCAGCTTAAAATAAAAAACCTCGCTCATTCTGAGGTTTCTGGAATATGTAAAACTGTTTACTGTAACATGCTGAAAATAGTGTTCGAAAAATGCAGAATCATCATTCAGCTGATAGTCATCTGCAACATAAAGCTCTTCATTGTTCACTACTACAAGTGCTTCATTATTTTCATAAAGATGATTGATCAGTTTTGCCCAGAACTGTGTAGCACTTTGATTCCTGTTTGGCTGAATATTCCATCTGTACCACTCATCATTCTTTACCCGCCTGTTGTTTTCATATACATTTACGGTACATTTTGAAACCGCATTTGCTATCTTGTTGGAAATAAGATTAAAGGCCAGTTCCCTAACCATAATCTCACTTGCCAGCTGAAAACATACAGCTTTGGTATCTGCTTTTTTGGGGGCAGTATCTTTGCCTGCAAGCCATTTAAAAAAATTGAATGCCATAATTCACCCCCTTTCTAAAAGGTACTCACGCGTACTCTTTTGCGTGCTCTTGATACTTTATATACAGGTGACAGCTTATCTTCGCCGCACATCGAATGCACAAGTGCCATGAATGGATCCGTCTTTCGTGATTTTGGTTCGATCTTTCCAAAAAGAAAGTTTCCCATATCAAGCTCACCATCTGTGGCAAGCGTTGACTTTTTTGTGCGAACGAGTTTTGTATTATTCGTTGCCCATCTTAAATGAGGCTGTTCACCCCAGTAAAAATACTGATTAGCAAAACATCGGTCGATTATCGGGTATATCTTCATGATATGTCTTGGTCTTATAAGAATAATATTTTTTCTTTCAATCGAATATCCAATTTCTTCAAGGCAGTCCCGCAAAATATCATATCTGTAGTCATCTAGGCAGATGGCTTTGATACGGTAGATTCTTCCTTTTTCCCTGATATATTCAGCAATCATTTTAGGTCTGATTTCGACATCATCAACCAGCTCAACATATCCTTTTTCCGCCCAGTCCATATACGGACATGTCAGTCGTGAAATTTCCGGATTGTTCATGCATATCCATGCTTTATTCATATCGATTCTAATGTCTCCATCCTTAAAATGAAGATTTACAGCTGTCCAGTCGGTAGTTTTAGAAAAATCGATGCCAGCTATACACTCATGACCGCGAAGTTTTCCGTCATATATTTTGTCTGTTTTTTCAAGATTCTCCCAGCTTGTGACCGCAAGTTCACTGTTGGACTCTCTTATATTCATTCGTTTTGTCATAAAATCCGGAAGTCTTGCAGGATTTTCTTTCCATTCACGATACTCTTTTCTGATTTCGGTCAACAGATTCGGCATGTAAAAGAGTGATGGATTAGCCATATACCAGTTCTTTTCATCATGCACATCATTTTTTGAATTCAGCCGGCATATAAACGGAAGAAGTCCGTCATCCGGCTTATCTTCATAAAGTATTCCTTCACATTTTTTTATAAGTTCATCAAGCGGACCGTCAACCACATTTCCATTAGTCGTGTAGATCGTACGCCTGGGATGTTTCTTTTTTCCAAGTCCGGTAGTAAAAACATTGATATTGTCATAATTTTCATAAGCATGGTACTCATTAAAAATAACACAGCCTGAACGCAGACCGTCCTTTCCTTTGGCGTTGTTTGTATGTCCGTGAATAAACGAATTTCTTTTAAGTCCTCTTATACTCTCCTGAGTCCAGTGAAAAAAACGCAGCATCTTCTTTCTGTTTCTTTCAAAGGCTGTCACGATATCCTTTGCAGGTCGTTTTGCCTGTGTTTCATTATTTGCACATATATCCACATCATACTCATTTACAGGATTGTATGGACTTATAAGCGAAAGAGATTCAAGTGATATAGTACCATCTTTGCCGTTTCCACGTCCCATCAATATCAATGCATCAGGCCACCTTGGAAGCCCGGAATTCCTCCAGTATGTACACAAATGCAGCCCCAGAACAAACTCCTGCCATTCAAACATCCTTTCAAAATCAAAATATTTTGATAATCCAAAATAACTTTCTGCCTGTTTTACATCAACATAAATATCATCATTTTCAAAAGTTCTGATTATCAATTTTCTAAGTGCCCACTGATCTTCGCAGAATTTTTCGCAATGATCGTCCATAAAATCAAAATATCTTTCAACAAAAAAAGGAAGTCTACAATTCATCGTCACTTCCTCCTGATACAGTATTTTCACTAGGCTTTATTCCCAGATATTCCAGAATTTTAATCATCTGCTGATTATATTTAAGCAGCAGATCATAACTTTCATTTTTCTTTTCGATCGGCAGTCCTTTAGAATTATAGGTTGTGATCCTAACACCGTTTTCATCGATATCTTCCTGAAGAGTATCCTTTTTGACAAGAAGAAAGATATAGTCTTCTACAAGGTCCTGAAAATATTTTCCATCAAGCCCTTTGTACTTAAGCTGATTTTCTAAATCCTCTCTAATTCTAGACTGCTCTGCTGTTAGATTTTTTTTCGGTATCCGCATAAAATCACCTCCTCATGTACACGCGCGAATTTTTTATGAAATGTCATCCCCACTCCCCGTTCTCCAGTAACAGGTTTAAAGACCGGATTTTTTTGACGGGGGGGTATCTGTTTTACAACCTGGTCAGAAAATAATATTATTTTGTATTTTTATTTCTGCTGTTTCTTTTTTTCTTTGTAACGACTACAAAGACTTCATGTCCTCTATAGTATGTTACAGTTTTCTTATTACCATCTTTCCTCATTTACAAATTTATCCTTTCCAGTTTCAAATTTATGGCGTTCATCTGTATGTTCCAGCTCGTGACAGCTGAAACATAAAGTTTCCAGATTGCTGTCCTCTAATGCAAGTTCCGGATAATCACGCAGATGCTTTATATGATGAACATATGCCCGCTGTGATTTTTCTTTTGCTTTAGGTTTGACGATAGTTACTTTACCGTTTCGTTTACACTCCTGACATTCACAGTGATCACGTTCGATAATATGCTTTCTTTTATTCTTCCATATGCTGCGAATATAGAATGCATGCATATCGTCTTTCCTTATACACTCGTTAATAAATTCAAGTAGTTTCTCATCCATCTTTTCTGTCACCTCATTTTAAACTGCCAGCCATGCAGGACTTGAGGGAGAGGAATGTCATACATGATTGACAGTTTAAAATAAAAGAAACCCTTTCGAGTTTCTTCCTGTAAAGTGTTGATTAACTGTTGTTATGGCGTTCTTTCAAAACTTCCACAATATCATAATAACACGTTTTTAGCGGTCACATTGTGACTTCTTTAATTTTTTTATTTCCTTTTTTATTAATCGATGCATATATGATCTATCAAAACCATAATGTTTAGCAACCTTAGTATGATTTAATTCTCTAATATATAAATCAACCATCATAAGTTGAATATTAAACGGCAGTCTATTAAATAATTTATCAACTGATAATATAAACTGTTCATGTTCATTTCTCTGTCTGATGAGTTTTGATTCATCTTCTATCAGTGAGAGCATCCCTTGATGACTGAACGGTTTTTTATTTTCAATCATGTAGTCTTTTGGTGCTATAGAAGCTACTCCTACAAGTTCTGTATTTATAGCTTCTAACTGACAATTTATAGCGATTATTTTTTTGTTATAATAACCTGCGCTCTGCACATCTCTGATAAATTGATTTATATCAGCTTTTGTTACCTCTTTTTCTTCCATTAAGCCTCTCCTTTAATGTTTCATAATTATCTGCAATATAGATATATGTATTTATGTCCAGTCCACTGTACTTCTGCCTTTCATGGCTGTATATACTTGGCTGCTTTGGATAATCTTTAAATACGTGATTAATAGCTGCTTCATATCTTTTAATATAATCAGACAGTACCTCATCACTTAAATTCTCATTCTTCATACATTGCACCTATTAAATCTGCTAAATCCGTTTTAGTTGCAGTGGCTTCCAATACTTTTCCTCTTTCAGAAAGCGGTGCTAATAGATAACGATATATTAACGTTGTAGCTATATCGTCAATATCATCTATTAAATATTCTTTTACATTATTTCCTTTATTACCATACTTGATCAATTCATCAAGGGCTATAGGAAACAAAATGGTTTTATTCATTTTTTGAGACATTTCAAAAATATCATAAGCACGCTGAATATTTGGACAAACAATATAAATAGATCTATTATGTGCCTTATTGATAAGTCTTGTTGTTTTTCCTTTGCGTCTTGCTAATTTAATCAGTTTCATTATTATTCTCCATTTCAGCTTTAATCATCAATCTTTTTGTACTTTCAGAAAAATTTCTAAAAAATATCATCAATACAAATGACGTTGCAATTATTTTTAGTCCTAATCCAAATCCAAACCAAATAAATATTATAATCCCACCAATAAACGCAAATACGCTCAAAGTTATTATATAATCACTAATCTCTTTGATTTTTTTAAAGTATCTATTTTTTTCCATTCTTCCACTCCTTTAAACGCGCAATATATCCAAGATGTTATATTGCATTTATATTTTCTCTCTAATCCCTTATCTACCAACGAATTAGAGAGAATTTTTAATCAAAATAGTTTTTGTTAAATTTCTGTCCTTTTTATAAAGATATAATCATCATTTTCAATCATTAATCTAATATCATTCATAACTTGATATTCGAGTTCTTTAATCCTTGTACTATCAGCTAATAATACTGCAAATAACGCTGACTTATCATTAAGAGAAATAAGCTCGTTTAAAACATCTTCTTTGTTTATAATTTCATCTTTATATTGCTTTTCGCTTTCACTCATTTGTTGAATCCTCCTTTTTAGTTTCTTTTAACACTATCGCCATATTAGAACCATTTCCCGCTGGAAAGAAACCAATCAATTCATAATCGCCATACACTTTAATAAGTGTTTCATTATCCTGTCTTTTAATTGTGATCCACTGATTATCTTCCATTATTTTAATCGATAATTCCTTTCATCATCATAAGCGATTTGCACGATGTAATCAGCTGACATTTGTTTTATCCGTCCCGCTATAGCAGCATCAACATCTATCAACTCTTGTAACAATAATTCACTTGAAATTATTGTTACAAGGCTATTGTTGTAACGATAATTGATTATATCGAAAGCAAGTGTCTTATCAGTCTCACTGATCTTACCTTTAAAAAAATCATCAATATATAATACATCAGCCATTTTGACTTTATCTATTGCTTTGTAATCATCGCCATATAACTCATTTTTAAGATTTCTAATATATTCATCCCAGACTATATATTTTACTTCTCTATTCTTGCTTAAATAGTTTCTAGCAACAACACTACACAAATGTGTTTTACCAGCTCCGCTTTGCCCTAGCATAACAAACCAGTGATTTGATTTATATTTTAAGTACTGTTTGACTTTATCTTTCATAGTTCTTTGAAAGTCTTTATTAACATTAAATTCATCCAATCGATAATTTAATAATTTTTCAAGTCCGCTTTTTCGAGCGTTTCTAATTGTTTTGCGTTTTGCCATGCACCCACACTCAAACCTAACCGCATGATCATGACCATCCACCATTTTATAAACATATCCTCGATTTTTACATAGAGTACAATCGACACCATCACGTTTATTTAACTCTCCGACATTATCGTTAAGAAAATCAGCTTCTGTTTGATATTGGCTAGTGTCTGCATCTTTTGGAATTCCAAGCATATCTTTAATACTTCGCACCTAAATCACCTGCCCTACTTGTTTAGTGGTTTTATTTAATGTTTTTTTATCTTTATTAGCCCATTGGCAAATCGTTGCATAATGAGATTTATATTTTTTGCCTTTTGACGAAAGATAGAAAGATAAATCATTAATCATGTGAATTAAATTTCTATCTTTAAGTTTTTGATATTCTTCATCTGTTAGCATTACATTATTCAATTCACCATAAGGTTTTTTTTCCTTAGATGGAATAATAT
>SKEQ01000671.1_pt1 | contig 21810 bp, 18 predicted proteins | sample 4826751 | NCBI WGS metagenome assembly SKEQ01 (sample SAMN11008805, study PRJNA524170) | human gut metagenome | biome: Human fecal sample; material: Feces; isolation source: fecal sample from pouch patient p44 | host: Homo sapiens | place: Israel: Tel-Aviv | collected 2013-07-11 | reverse complement strand
CATTCGTATCGGAATGTGATACAGCCTGATCAGCGACTGCTTTCTCCCCTGTATAAAGAGCCGCTCCATCAGCTCCCCCTGTGCCATACATGATCTCTTCCTCTTCTGCCGCTGCCTGAACGTACTCGTAAATCTGATCATAATCCTTCGCACTTGCCAACGCAGCAGTCGACTCAGCGACTGTATCGTCCGCAGTCTTTTCCGCTGCCTTTTGTGCTTCCTTGTCCTGCATCGTTCCACGTCCGGAAAATGCCACTGCTCCGACTACAATACAACAGCATGCCGCTGCTGCCACAATTCCATAAACCGGTGTCCGTTTTTTCTTTTTCTGTGCCAGTTTCTTTTCAATATTCTCAGGTTTTAAAGAATCAGGCACTTCCATCCCCTCTGCTGACTGCATGATCTTGTCTTTTATTTCCTCTTCTGTAAAATGTCTGTCTCTTTTATTTTCCATCCTTATACCTCCACTTCCTGAAGAACCACTCGCATCTTCTCCAGGGCTCTCTTTTTTCTGGAACGAACCGTTGTCGGATTCATCTTAAGCATCTGTCCAATCTCATCGCTTTGATAACCTCCAAATACCGAAAATGAAACAATCAGACGTTCTTCCTCATCCAGATTCCAGAATGCACGTTTTACATCCTGCGAAACAGAATAATCGGATTCCTCCGCCGGATAATCCTCATCCAGCTCATAGGCTTGTCTTCGCTTTCGAAACTGGTTCTTACAATGATTACTTAAAATGGTAAAGATCCAGCTTCTAAAAGACTCCTCTTTTTTCAAACCGGATATCTTTTCATAGGCTGCCATCACTGTATCACTAACTGCATCTTCCGCTTCCTGCGGATGCTTCAGCGTATACAAAGCAAATCTATAAAGCTCTACATAGATTCTGGAATACAACTCTGAAAATGCCTTGATATCCCCACGCTTTGCACGCTGTATCAGAACTGCTTCCGCACTTTTTTGATAATTGTACATCCGCATCCCCTCTCTTTCTTTTTCATTTATTTTGCTGTTCACACCATTGCTTGTCTGTCATATATAAGAGTCTCTCAAATGATGTTTTGTTGCATGGAAAATAAAAAAATCAGGAAGATTTTTATTTCTCCCTGATTTTTCATTTGTCTGGCTCTTATCCTCTATAGTAATTGATCAGACATCCTTTTAAAATGATCTCTCTCTCTGCGTCTGTCAGATCACCCAGATAAAACTCTACTTCTTTTAACTCGTCTCCTACGACATAAGCCTTGATCACATCTGCTTTTTCTGCCACAGCATCTCTTACATCTGGAATAAAGATGTAATCATCATTCTTAAAGGAAAGTGCTTTGTCATCTTCCTTTGTCAAAAGCGGCAGCATTCCCCAGTTGATCAGGTTCGAGCGGTAACGTTTTGTTGCATACTCATTGGCAATATTCGCCCATCCACCCAATACTTTCTGGCAGGATGCAGCCTGTTCACGAGCGGAACCATCTCCTGGTTTTACTGCAAAAATCGTACTTCCAACTCCCAGATTTCCTTCTCCGACCTGAGGGAACTGCTTCTGGATTTTTTCCATTACAGGTTTTAACTCTTCCAATACTTCCAGAGGGCACTTACCTGCTTCAATCGCTTTCTGTGCAGCCTGTACTTCTTTTGCACGTCCCACATAAGCAGGATCTTTTCTGGAAAGTGCAAACTCTGCCAATCCCAGCGGGTTTGAACGATAAGAGGATGTCTCACCGGATGGGATCAATTCATCCGTTGTGGTAACCGGATCGTGAATCTCAGATACTACTTTGAGTACCAGATTCTGTGGAAGTGCTGACATTTCCGGCCAGTCCTTGATGTTTGGTCCAAACTTGATCTCTACGCCCGGATCTGCCACACCTTTGCTGTCGAAGACGCGGTTTGCGTAAATATTCTGATCAAAGTGATATTTCTGTCCCTTGTACTCGACATCCATTGCTGTCGCCGGTGTCAGGAATCCTTTGTTTGCCGCCGTTGCCGCAATTGAACGGGCATCCATCAGTGCAACAGAAGAAATCTGACCGTTCTGGAGCTTGGAACCTTCTCTGTTCGGGAAGTTTCTTGTTGTATGACGGATAGAGAATGCATTATTTGCAGGAGTATCTCCAGCGCCAAAACATGGTCCGCAGAATGCAGTCTTTACAACTGTTCCTGCTTCCATCAGATCTGCGATTGCTCCATTTTTCACAAGTTCCATATAAATCGGTGTACTTGCCGGATATACACTGAATGTAAACTCATCCGCACCGATGTTTCTTCCTTTTATAATATCCGCTGCTGCACAGATATTTTCAAATCCACCACCTGCACATCCCGCGATGATTCCCTGATCAACATAGAGTTTTCCGTTCACGATCTTGCTCTGAAGAGAATAATCCACTGCTCCGTCCAGACTGATCAGAGCTTTTTTCTCCACTTCATGGAGGATATCTGCCAGATTTGCATTCACTTCATCAATCGTATATACATTGCTTGGGTGGAACGGCATCGCGATCATTGGCTTGATCTCGCTCATATTGACATAAACCATTCCATCATAGTAAGTCACTGCTCCCGGATTCAGCTCCTTGTATCCCTCGCTTCTTCCATGGATCTCATAGAATTCCTGGATCTTTTCATCTGTTTTCCAGATAGAAGACAGACAGGTTGTCTCTGTTGTCATAACATCGATTCCAATTCGGTAGTCTGCACTTAATTTGGAAACTCCAGGTCCCACAAATTCCATGACTTTGTTATTTACATAGCCATTTGCAAATGTGGCTCCAATAATTGCCAGTGCAACGTCCTGTGGGCCGACTCCTTTTGCCGGTTCTCCATCCAGATAGATTCCGATCACTTCTGGTTTCTTGATGTCATATGTCTTATTCAAAAGCTGTTTTACAAGCTCCGGTCCGCCTTCTCCCATTGCCATGGTTCCCAATGCTCCGTAGCGGGTATGGCTGTCAGAACCAAGGATCATCTTGCCGCACTCTGCAAGAACCTCTCTTGCAAACTGATGGATGACTGCCTGATGAGGCGGAACATACACACCACCGTACTTTTTCGCACAGGTAAGCCCAAACATATGGTCATCCTCATTGATCGTTCCACCAACCGCACAGAGACTGTTATGACAGTTTGTCAAAACATACGGTACCGGAAATTTTTCCAGCCCGGAAGCTCTTGCCGTCTGAATAATTCCCACAAACGTAATATCGTGGGATGTCAATTTATCAAATTTAATCTGCAGGCGTTCCATATTGCCTGAAGTATTATGACTGTCCAGGATTCCATAGGCAATCGTATTCTTTGCAGCCTCTTCTTTCGAGACAGGAAGTGACACATTTCCCGTATCTTCCAGGATTTCTGTGCCGTTTAACAAGTACACACCGTTATCATATAATTTAATCATGGTAACCTCCTTTGTCTTTCCAATAATTTCACTAACTGTTTATCATTTTAGCATGTTAAAGAGGGAATTGCAAAAAAATTCTGCGGGATTATCTTGTCTCCCGCAGAATTTTTACAACTTCCAGTCTGGTCTCCCCGACCGTGATCACATCTTCTTTCTGGATCACGATTGGCTTATGAATCTGTTTTCCATTCAAATATGTATGATTTTTTGAACCTTCATCTCTCAAATACAATTTGTCACCGCTTCGGATGATTGCACAATGCACCTTTGACACTCTCAGATCTTCCGGTAATGAAAGAAACTTGTCATAATCTGACGATGCACTGACTCTTCCGATTCCCAATGAATCATAGAAGATAAAACTGTACTGATCCTGCTGGTCCACATCCTCCAGCACGATCTTCCAGCGGCGCTTCGCCGGTGCTGAAGATGTACGGCATTCTGACTGCTGTCTCGCCGGACGGCGTCTTGGCTCTGGTTCATAATCATCCTCTTCGTCGTCATCGTCATCGTAGTCATCATCATAATCGTCTTCCCGTGAATGATATCTGCGTTCAAACTGATTATAGTCTTTTTTCTCTTTCAATAATTTTGAAACTGTAAAGAAAATTACCGCAATGATCCCTACGATCAATACCCCGATAATAATCCAGTATAACATAATTCATCAACTCCTCTGAGGGTATCTTACTATACTTTTTTTATGAGGGCAAGAAAAAGAAAAGAACTTTTCCTGCTTAGTTGATCACCACACCGCCAAGGCAGCTGCCGCCTGTATTTTGCGGAGGGGCAACCTCTGTTGTTCCCTGATCAGATGGAGCTGTGTATTCCGGAACGTATTCCTGCTGCGCTGCCGCCTGAGCCGCTGCTTCTGCTGCTGCCTGCGCTTCTGCCGCTGCCTGGGCCTCTGCTGCTGCCTGCGCGGCCGCTGCTTCCGCCGCTGCCTGCGCTTCTTTCTGTGCTTTCACATTGATTTCCTGCTCTTTTGTGCTCATCTCATCTCCGGATGCTTTGCTTACATATTTTACAAATCCAACCTCATCCTCAAAACAAAGCTCTGCTTCCTTCTTTATATCCTCAAAACCAAAGGAAGTCAACTCGATCACTCGTCCATCCGCCAACGTCAACTGTACACTATATCCGACATTGATTGCTTTATCCGTCTCCGCGGCAGGAGCTGCTGATGTGTCCGGTGTATAGAACAGCTCGACCATATCTCCGTTTTTCCAGACTTCCCCAGATTTCATCATGTTAGCCGGATATTCTGTCTGAGCTGTTGTCTTGACTGTGATTCCCGTAATATCTGCTCCTACACTGTTTTTCACCAGCACATCAAATGCTTCCGCTGACTCCACACCGATCTTCTGATACTCTTTTTTCTCTTTCGTTTCTTTCTGTGCTTCAGTCTTCACCTTTTCCTTTGGTTCCTCACTCTTTCCGCAAGCTGCCGCACTGATGCTCATACATGCGATCAACAGCATTGCCACTATCTTCTTTTTCATCGTTTTCTCCTTTTATTCCCATTTAATATCTTTTGATGCTACAATCTTTGCTTGTCCGCTGTTTTCTGTGATCACACTGATGTGAAACTCTCCCTGAGGCACACTTGTGCCCTTCAGATAAAGCTTATATCCGTTGCCTTTCCCATCCTCTGTGATCTTATAAAATGCCTGATAGGTTCTGGTCTCCTGAGTTGCCATGTCACGCACTGCAACATAAATGTCCGAATTATCTTCCAGATATTTCTCTTCAATCTTTCCTTCCACCGAAAGATAAGAACCCTCTTTTTTCGCCTCTATGGATGATTTTGTCTTCACCTCCGGCGCCATCCGATTCTCTGTTAACGCCCCTTCCATGATTGGAATCCTTTTTGCAAAATCCTGAATATTACGTTCTACTTTTTCAATCACCACATACTGCGGATGCAGTTCTTCTATCTGTGTAAGATTATACGGTACCAGTCTGGAAAAATATCCCTGTCCAATCTCATCCGCTACAAATGGAAGCAGACTCTCTCCAAACGAATCTCGGTACATCAGCATACTTCCGTCTTTCTGTGGGTTGTTCGTCTGTATCCAGGCATCCATATTGTCTTTCACTTCATTGACATAGTCAAAAGAGAACTCCTTGTCGTAAACATATTCCTCCTCCAACTCAAACCCGAACGGATACAACATCTCGTCAATATCACCGACATGACTCTTCTCCAGTTCATACGGAACATTTAAATACGTCTCGTGTTCCCGTCCCAGCTTCTCCATCAGAGCATTGTACGCAAGCACTGCTCCTTTGTTATTCCAGTGAGAATCTCGATGGAAATATAACACTTCCTCTTCATTCTGGAACAACTCTTTTACATCTATAAATTCTACTCCCCGCTCTGTCAAAAGCTCTGTCAGACGTTCCAGATTGCTCGTATCGCCTGGCTTGACGTAATACGGCATCGCCTCGTCATACAGTGTATTTTTATTCGGAATGACCATCAGAACGAACTGGCTTCCATTCTGCTGCACATAATTCTGCATCAGTGTGATGTTATGGATCACATTATACATTTCCCTTTCAGACAACAAATTTCTGCCTCTGTAGTCATTGACAGTTCCTCCAAAATAGAGCCAGTCATCCTTTCCCACAATCACCTGATCCGTTGCACCTGTCTGAAACACATTTCCCTTTAAAAGAGCATTGGCTGTCACAAAATATTGTCGGAATGCGAAATGATCTTCAAAATATTCTCCCGCTTCTTCAAGGTAATCCTGATTCCACGTTCCATCCTCTTTCCACTTCGGCCATTTTGCCAGTTCAGTATTCTCTGAAGTTGTCGTCGTCGGCCAGAATGTCATTCCTGCAAACGGAATCATCAGAATTACCCATACGAAAATAATATAGATCAAATATCTCTTCTTCATGCTGCCAGCCTCCTAAAACCTGAAATAGATAAATGGGTTATAAGTACCACTGGACAGACTCATCATACTGAGCAAAAGAAGCAGCACACTTCCCACATAACTAAATGGAACAACGATTCGTTTTACGGCCGCTCCTCTTTCCATAAATGCGTGAATGCCCGGCAGGATCGGCATACATCCGAGAATTCCCACAAACAGTATCACCAGATAAAACGGATTCAGCCAGTAAACAGCCACCTGGATAGAAGTACTGTCGAAATTCCAGCCGGTAAACATAGTCTCTATCATCTGAATCCCCTGGCTGAATGTGTCTGCCCGAAACATCACAAATCCGATACACACAACAAGCATCGCATAAATATGTCTGAAAAATCCAGGAAGCTTCCGGATCGGAAGAAACTCTTCGATCAGAGAAAACACACCGTGCCAGATTCCCCACAAAACAAAAGTCCAGCTTGCTCCATGCCACAACCCTGTCGCTGAGAATACGACCATTTTATTGACACAAGTTCTGATCTTCCCTTTTCTGTTTCCCCCGAGAGGGATGTACAAATATTCTTTAAACCATGTGGAAAGAGAAATATGCCATCTTCTCCAGAACTCCTTGATGCTTGCTGAAATATAAGGATAGTTGAAGTTCTCCTGGAAATGAAATCCAAACATATGCCCCATTCCGATTGCCATATCACTGTATCCGCTGAAATCATAATAAATCTGAAGCATATAAGAAATCGCTCCGATCCATGCTGCCACGATGTTGATCTCCCCGATCTGAGAATTGAACACACCGTCCGCTGCAATTGCGACCGTATTTGAAATCAACACTTTCTTTGCCAGTCCTATCGTAAATCTCCGGAAGCCTTCTGCAATTTCCTGAACATCCGTTTTACGCGTTTCAATCTGCTTCTGAATATCGTGGTATTTTACGATCGGACCGGCGATCAGCTGTGGAAAAAATGAAACATACAGCATCACATTGAATACACTTTTCTGCGACTGTACTTCGTCTCTGTAGACATCAATCACATAGGAAAGCGCCTGGAACGTGAAAAATGAAATCCCAATCGGCAATGCAATTTCTGTCATTGGGATCTGTGTACCCGCAAGCTGATTGATCGTCCTTAAGATCATGTCTGTATATTTAAATACGACCAGCAGCCCGATATTAATGACTACTGCGATCAACAGGGCTGCTTTTCGCAGCCCTGCATTTCTTGTATTCATCATTCTTCCAAAGAAGTAGTTCATTACGATGCTGAAAATCATCAGCAGCACATAGGCCGGTTCTCCATATGCATAAAACAATAAGCTCGCCAGGATCAGCAATACGTTTCTTGCCCGCAGCCCCGGCAGTATATAATACAACGCAAATACAACCGGGAAAAACACGCATAAAAATGTCATCGAACTAAAAACCATAAAATACCCTCGCTACCACTTATATTGCAGTACGGTATTTCCGACCGGCTGCATATAGAAATTGTATCTTCCTATTTCATCCTGTGCTTCCGGATCGCAAATGTAGGATGCTCCATTCATGCGGATAATCACCCATCCATGAGGACCGTACCCTCCTGCTGCCATTCCAACCTGTCCCTCTACATACTGCGCGTCATATCCAAGGCCTTTGGCAAGCTGATAAAATGCCGCCGCATACACAAAGCAGTTTCCTCTGTGCTGCTCAAATGCCATAATGGAATACCACTGATCTCTTGTATATCCTGCCGGAGGTGTTACATGAATCGGCAGAGTCTGATAACTGAGATTGTTCACGCACCACCAGTAGCACGCATTCAGATCCCTTCCAACCTGATTATAAATATTATTGACGTGCTTGTTTACTCTTGCAGCCGCACCTGATACCAGATTGTAGGACACAGCTCCGATTCCGATCTTTTGTCCCTGATAATTCGCATACACATGAGTGATAAACTTTCCGCCATCCTGATGTTTATCTGCAGAAATCGTTGCTGACCAGCTGCCATCTCGATTTCTTGTTCCCTGATACCAGACAATATCATCCTGCCCGCCAGTCTCACTCCATGTAGGAAATTCTACACTCTCTACATTTCCACTATTCGGATTGTACACGGTAACCTTCACAGTGGAGGCATCTATCGTCTCTACTGCAATATAATTTTTCGCACTGATGGATGCAGTTGTAGCTCCAACAAATCCCCGAATCCCATTTTCCATTGTTACATAGGCATGTACCTGATACGTGCCAAAGTGATTTTTATGATTTTTCACCTCGACATCTACAGAATATGTGCCATCTGAGTTTTTGTTCGCAGTATACCATTTGATATCACTCTGATCTCCTGCACACCAGACCGGAACTTCCACCTTGGAAACCCCTGCCGGCGCCAAAATATCGGAAATCTTTACGTTAAAAGTTCCCTTTTCTCCATCAATATTGCTCGCCTGCACGGAACTTGCGCCTGGCATGGCATCTACATTAAATGTTGTTCCTTTCAGGAAGATCATATCTCCGTTTGGCGCAACTGCATACGCATGAACATTATATTTTCCTGCTGTTTTATGATTCTTGATCTCAATATTTGCAGTACCGTTTTTTGCAGTGTACCAGACAATATCATCCTGTCCGCCAGTCTCACTCCAAACTGCAAAACAGATTTCCTTTGCTCCACCCGGAATCTCTGCATTTTTTATGGAAGCCTGATATCTCTTCTGTGTTCCATCTGTATCTTTGACACTCAGATCCCCCGCTTTAAACAGCATCTCACACGAGGTACTTCCTTCAAAATTCATATCTCCTGTGATATCCTTGAAATAAATATGTGCAGTATAAGTTCCTGCATGATACTTGTGATTTTTAATGTTGACTTCTGCTTCATAGCTTCCATCACTCTGTCTCGAAGCTGTGTACCATTTAATATCGCTCTGATCCGCTGCACACCAGACCGGAACCAGGACTTCTCTTACGGCACTCGAATTCGTAATGCCAGATACCTTCACTGTGAAGGTTCCTTTATTGATATCCTTGGATGTGATCTCTACATTTCCGGCTTTCGGCGACTGCACAGAAAATGTGTTTGCCTGCAGTATGATCATTTTTCCTGCTTTGTTTTCTGCATAAACATGAACAATATATGTTCCCAGTGATTTATGGTTTTTCAGTTTTACTTCTGCTGTATAACTGCCGCCTTTCTTTTCACTTTCATACCAGACAATATCGTCCTGTCCGTTTTTTTCGCTCCAGACCGCATATTTAATGCTCTTGATCCCTCCTGGAACAGAAGCGTCTGACAGCGTCATTTTCCAGGAATCACCCTTTTCTTCTGCAGAATAGTTACCGGCGGTTTTGCTGACGCTCTTTTCTATACCTCCTACAAAAGACTGGATTCCATTTTCGTCTGTTACATAAGCATGAATCGAATAAGTTCCTTCATTATACTGATGATTCTTCAATTTCACATCCGCATAATACGTGCCGGATGCCGCCTTCTTTGCCTCATACCATACAAGATCGCTCTGATCCTTCTGACTCCATACCGGCACCATCACCTTCTGTACCCCACTGACCGCGGAAACTCCCTGCAATTCTACACGGAAGCTTTCATTTGAAGAAATCTCTCCCGCTGACATGTGTTCCATAGTCGGTGCCGAAATAGAAAATGAAGTCGCTTTTAAAAACTGTTGTTTTCCATCTTTGATGCCATATACGTGAACAGCATAATTTCCTGTGGACTTGTGATTTTTCACCGGCACAGAAACAGTCCATGTTCCATCCTCCTGCTTTACTCCGGCATACCAAACGATATCATCCTGTCCGTTCTGCTCGCTCCAGACAGGAAACTGTACTTTTGAAATCTCGCCCTCTACCCCGGATGCCGTGATCTGAACACTCTTCTCAGAAGCATTCACACTCGCTGTAATCTCCATCTGGCTGCTTCTGCTCTCAATCTCTGCTTCCTGCGTTTCTTCCGATACAGGAGCTGCCTCTTCCTTTGCAGCCTCTCTCACAACTGTTGTCTCCAGACGCTCCAGCTCAATCTCTTCTTCTCCTATAAATACAGATGGCTGAATATAATAATGAAGCTCTCCCTCTTTCTGTGGCTCCACATCAATTACGTACTTTTCAATATTCTGACCTGTGAAGTCATAAACCGGCACTGCTTCTTTTACCTCAGCAGCTTTCACATCCTGCTCAGATCCAATCCAAATCTTTCCTGTAAATTTGGTGAACTGATCTGCCATCTCTTTGTCAGGTGTAAAAACAATCCGGAAATTACCGGCTGCTTCGTCGGTCTGTTCCAATGATACATCGACTAAATCATTCACTTCTGTACCGACATCAGTGATTGCCGGCAGTTCTTCCTGACTTGTCTGTAAAACTGGCTCTTCTGCTGCCACTGCAGTCACAGGTGTCACTGTGCTCACTGTCAATGCTGTTGACAACAGAATCGCCAAAACACTTTTCCTTTTCATTTGTATCCTCCTTCCCCGCTTTATCTTCTATCTTTGAATTCTCGGCGGTATCTTCTCCTCCACAGTACATTTTACCCCCCCCCGTATAATTTTGTCAATTCCCAGGTTTCACCATTTCACGAGATCTTTACCCTACTTTGCAATTGTTACTGCTTCCGTCCATCTCCGACTATATATTCTCGTTTTACCTTATATATTTCGCCCTTTTATTTGTAAAAAAAGAGAATGTCCTGAATCATGTTTTTCAGAACATTCTCTCTTTTTTTACAGCAAGTGCACCGGCTGCCAACTCATGATGGAACACTTGATGATTCCTTACGATTACTCCTGTGCAAAAGGAACCCACGGACAGCGTTTTGCAATTTCCTGATTATATGCTTCCAGATTTTTCATCTGTTCTGCAATATGAGGCACATTCATCCGTTCCACAAGAACCTGAATTGTCTCTTTTCCTTCCTCAGCCAGTTCTTTACGTCTTTCTTCCGTAGGAATTGACGGTGTACTCATGTGGTCTTTCGGATCTCCAAAATAATATCCGATCGAACCACTTTGATATGCAAGTGCAAAAATATCATCAAATTCCGCACAAGTCTGCTTCTCCTGATGTTCATATTTTGTAGTCAGCGGTACATCTTCCAATCTGCCCAGCATATCATAAGCGCCCACTGTAATTGCATGGAAGGTATCTGCTGATTTAAAAATATCCTGTCCGTTTTTCATCAGCTGCATGATCATATCCATATACAAAATCGGAGTTCCTGTTTTATCCATAAAATCTCTTACCATCGGACTCACTGTCATATGTGCCGGACCATGTGCACTGATATAAATCTGTCTTTTAAATCCCTGGCGTAAAAGACTTTCCGCAATTCCTGTCAGATAACGAATTCCTTCCTGAATGCTGACCTGAACCGTTCCTCTTCCACTTGCAGTCGCTCCTGCATAAAAATATGGAAGGCCAGTTAATACAAGTCCATCACATGCCTCTGCCATTTTGAGTGCAAAAGCTTCACTGACAACCGTTTCTGAATCCAACGGAAATCCCCCGTGCATTTCCACAGTTCCGACCGGAACGATCACAATATCATTTCGTGTAAGATATTCTTCCACTTCATCATTCAACATCTTCGGTATAATTCTTGTTCTCATTTTTCACCTTTCCTCTTATAACTGAAATATCTTTTTGGCATTCTCAAAACAAATTTTCCGGTAGGCCTGTGCAGATAATTTTCCTTCCTGATACTGTCTGTCCAGCCATTCTCCCAATGGAAATACCATATCTGTATTTACCATATCGGTGCCAAACATCAGACGATCCTGAAATTCTTCCAAAAATTGTAAACCAAACTTTTCATCTCTCATAATAGCACATCCGCCACTGTTTGCAGACAGATCCGCATATAAATTTTTATAATTTCTCATAAGACAGACCAATCTGCCGCCTTCCTTGACAGGACCTTTTCCCCATTCCATTCGAGATTTCAGATCCGGCTTCGCATCCTGACTGATTTCATGCCAGAACGGCTGACTGTGTCCTATAAATTTTAATCCGGGATATGTTTCTAAAGCTTCTTCCAACATCGGCAGTCCCGGTTCATCGACAATGCCATATTCATATCCCTCCTGCGGACTCATATGAAACAGGATTGGCATTCCCAGTTTTTCCGCCGCCTGAAATACAGCCTGAACAAAAGGATGGTTTATTTTTCTACAGATCATAAACTCACCAATTCCTACAGCTCCCTGCCTTTGATATTCCCTGAGCCTCTCTTCAATGGTTTCTTCACAATTTTCATCCAGATTACACATCCATACATATTTTTCAGGAAATCTTCTGGCCAGTTCTCTGCATTTCTGGTTTCCGGAGACAGAAGCCATTGCTCCTTCTGTCTCTCCGGATGACATAACAACCGCTTTTTCAATCTGAAGCTCTTCCAGATGAGCAAGCATTTCTTCGCCTGTTGATATCTTGAATTTTTCTGTTCCCGGAACCGGATCTAGCGCTGCATGTAAATGAATATCTATTTTTTTCATAGCATACTCAGCCTCATTTTCTGTACTTTATTTTGCCTTTAATTCTGCATACATCTGTTCTGTAGTCTCTTTATTCAAATTAAAGATCAGCCCTACTCCAATCAACTCTAAAGCGCAAGTTACCACTGGAATGATATTGACCAGGAAATAAATTCCATTCACTGCTTCCGCTGTCTGCACGACATTAGAACCGGAAACAAATCCGATTGCTGCCAATCCGAAAGAAACTCCTGTAGAAGCAATCGTAGAACCTATTTTTCTGCTGAATGTATATAAAGAATACATCGAGCCATCGCTTCTTTCATGAAATTTCCATTCGCTGTAATCCAGACAGTCTGTAACAAGCGCCCAGATCAACATTGTAAATACTGTCTGTCCGATCGTTCCCAATACAACCAATGCCGAATACACATATACATTTTTGATTTCCATGACAACCGGAATGACACTAAAGATCGTACTGGAAATAATGGCTGCCATCAAGGTTGCTTTTTTTCCGAACTTCGCTACCAGCTTCGGAACCAATGGGAAACAGATCACCAGAATCGGAATGGTTGCAAGACTGATAATAGACATGACATCTGTTCTTGCATAGTACTCTTTAAAAATGTAGCTTCTTACCTGGTTTGATCCGGTAATAAAGAGCATACTTCCTAATGTTGCTACCATAACCCCGATCAATGGTCTGTTATGTACAGTTGCTTTTAATACTTTTCCATAATTAAATTTCTCTGCTTTTTCAACATTCTGTCGAATACGCTCCTGTGTCAAATTGAGCAGAACAAAATAGCTGATAATACTTAAAACACCGAAGACAACTGCGATCAAAGTAAAACGCCCCGGAAGAATATTGCTCTGCTTGTCAAAGCAGACAACCGGAACGATGGAAAGTCCTACGATTCCCACGATTGTTCCACCGATACTTCTTGCTCTGGAAAGCTTACTTCTCTGGATCGGATCATCACTTACAACGCTGGCCATCGCACCAAATGGCATGGAAGTTCCTGTGTAGCTCATTCCATACAGCACATATGCAAATGCTACATAAGCATGAAGTGCAATACCTTCCAACGGAACATTTAAAAAGCAAAGCACACCGGATAACGCCAGTGGAATCATAAAAATCTTGATCCATGGTTTGAATTTATCTCCGGACTTTCCGATCATCCAACGATCCGGGAAAGATCCCATGATCGGGTCATTGATCGCATCCCATAATCGGGCTACCAAGAATAACGTTCCCATCCATCCTGCGCTGATTCCCAATACACTGGTACAGAAAATCAGAAAATATGCATCTACAAATAAATTTACAAAGCTTCCCGCCATGTCTCCAAATACATACCCAATTTCATCCTTCACCCCGAAAGGGCGAATTTGTTTTTTGTTCATCCTGCTTGTCCTCTTTTCTTTTTCTTTTTCTTTTCAATTCACGTGATTTGTGTTATCTTAATTATAAGTTATAATAATTGCAATTTATATTGCAAATTCATCAAATTACATTGCAAATCTAACATTTAATTTTATCGTTTTATATTATTTGCACAAAAACATGAGAGGATTTTTATGAAACTTCACGAAGCTAAATTATTATTAAATGACCCCACATTTTCCATCGATTCCATTACTTATCAGGAATTAGAAATGGACAGCGACTATGTGGATGTACATGAAGATATCAGTTACTCGAAAGACAATGTAGATTTACACAGCCATACTTTTTTTGAAATTTTATTTTGTCAAAGTGGTTCTTTGCAATATATGGTCGGCAACACCCGTTATCATCTGGTTAAAAATTCCATTGTATGCATTCCTCCCGGTGTCAGCCACTGTCCGCTTTATCTGGAACAGCTTTCAGAACCTTACCGCAGAACTGTGATGTGGATCAGCAATAAAATCTATCATCAATATATGGACCTTTTGAAAAACAATCCAATAGAAAAAGCGTCCTGTTTGCTACCGCAAAATGTATTCCTTCTATCCGGAAATATTCTATATCAGGTGGAAGAACTTTACGAAAAGATATTAAACATCCCTCCTGATTTTTCGGGTGCAGAACTCTATAAGATCGGTTTGTCTGCGCAAATCGTTACTTTATTTCATCAATTTTTAAATTCTCATGAAATAAATCCTCTAAAGCCGGAAAAAACCATTCTTTTGGACGAGATCATTTGCTTTATAGAAACTCATCTTTCCGAAGAATTAAGTGCGAAACGGATCGCAGCGCACTTTCTGGTCAGTGAGTCTTCTATCAATCAATTGTTCAGTAAACAGATCCGTTTGAGCCTTTACCGATATATTACACAGCGCCGTCTGATCGAAGCTAAAAATTTAATTTCCAGCCAGACACCATTAAAAAAATTACCTGAACTCTGTGGATTTTCTGATTACTCGGTTTTCTACAAAGCCTTTACAAAACAATATGGGATTTCTCCAAAAGAATATAAAAACAGAATTTTTAAAACACAGCAGTAAAGAAGCCTCCGGCCGAGGAAAGATTCTTTCCCCGCCGGAGGCTTTTATAGTTGTCTAATTAATTTTGCGAAATCCGAAAATTACAGTCTCTTCAACAGCTCTTCTCTTTCTGCTTCAAATCCTGGTTTTCCAAGAAGTGCGAACATATTTTTCTTATAGCTTTCAACACCTGGCTGATTGAATGGATTCACACCAAGCAGATATCCGCTGATTCCACATGCAAATTCAAAGAAGTAGAACAGCTGTCCCAGATAATATTCATTCTGTTCCGGAATGTTCACGATCAGGTTCGGTACATTACCATCTGTGTGAGCAAGGATTGTTCCGTTCATCGCGCTCTTGTTGATGAAATCAACTGTTTTTCCTGCAAGATAGTTCAGTCCATCCAGATCTACAGGCTCTTCATTGATGATGATCTCTTCTTTGGATGTCTCCACATTCATAACTGTCTCAAACAGGATTCTGTTTCCATCCTGAATGAACTGTCCCATAGAGTGCAGATCAGTTGTCAGATCTACAGATGCCGGGAAGATTCCTTTCTGGTCTTTTCCTTCGCTCTCTCCGTAAAGCTGTTTCCACCACTCAGATACATAGTGAAGGCTTGGCTCATAGTTTGCCAGAACTTCGATCGTCTTTCCTTTTCTAAGCAAAATGTTACGGATCGCGGCATACTGAAGTGCTCCGTTCTCTGCGAAATCATTCTCCAGAGCTTCTTTTCTTCCTGCTGCTGCACCTTCCATGAGTTTCTCGATATCAGCACCACTTACTGCGATCGGAAGCAGACCAACTGCTGTCAGTACAGAGAAACGTCCTCCTACATCATCCGGTACTACAAATGTCTCGTATCCCTCTTCTGTTGCAAGGTTCTTCAGTGCACCTTTTGCTTTGTCAGTTGTTGCATAAATTCTCTTTGCTGCTTCTTCTTTTCCGTATTTCTTTTCCAGAATCTCTTTAAATACACGGAAGGCAATGGCCGGCTCTGTTGTTGTTCCGGATTTTGAGATCATGTTGATAGAAAAATCTCTGTCTCCCACTACATCGATCAGATGTTTGATATATGTACTGCTGATGCTGTTTCCTACATAGTAGATCTCCGGAGATTTTCTGATCTCTTTGGATACCACATTTGCGAAAGAATGTCCCAGAAATTCAATGGCAGCTCTCGCTCCGAGATAAGATCCACCGATTCCGATCACAAGAAGTACTTCTGAATCTTTTCTGATCTTTTCTGCTGCTTTCTGAATACGTACAAACTCTTCTTTATCATAATCAACCGGAAGATCGATCCATCCAAGAAAATCATTTCCTGCTCCGCTCTTTGCCACAAGCTTCTCTTTTGCCTGTGCCACAAGCTCGCTCATATATGCCATTTCATGCTCCTGAACAAAACCAACTGCTTTTGAATAATCAAATGTTACTTTATTAGCCATTGTTTATCCTTCCTCTCTGCTTTTTAATTTACAAGCCCATTTTATCAAATCTGACTTTGTTAGGCAAGAAATTCTTCCAAAATCTGACGAATCGCCTCCTCTTTGAGCGCCGGTTCTTCCAGATCCTCTTTTTCCATCGTCTTCTCCAGTTCTTTCTTGAATTTTTTCGGTTCTTCCTCTATATTGATGGCAAGCTCCTCATCCTGTTTCTTCACCACAGCCGCCGCTCTCTGCGATGCTTTCTGGGCGCCGGATAATTTCTGGGATTCTCCTGCCTCTGTACGGATCACCTCCAGATTTTTTTCATTTTTACGCATCCGTTTGTATCGGTGTGCACACACATTTTCCAGATAATCCACCATGTAGTTCTCCGCCGCCTCGATTTTATATGATTCATCGGAAAGCTGGCTGATTACAAACAACGCTACCATCTCTGCTGCCCCAAGCGCACCATACTGATACACCTGCTCACAAAATCCATGCGCCATGAAATGTCCCACAGCTCCAATCGCCGCCAGAATTCCCGCAAACCAGATCGACTGAATCTGGATCTGTCTCCAGGTATGTATTTTCAGGAAAAACCCTCTGTACTCATAAATGTATTTTTCTACAAATGCATTCACATTTTCTACTCTGTCATGTACCATACAGGCATGTTCGTATTTTGCACGAACAAGCTTCATCAGTTTGTGTGTACTCTTTGACATACTCCCGGCCGCATTCACCAGCTTACGCAAAGTCACATAATTCATTACCTTTGCAAGTATCCCAACAATTCCTACTCCCAGCATCAGATAAAATATGATGCCCGTCTCCGCTACTGCTTCTTTCCACATAGTTAAACCTCCTGTTTATAGTCTTTTTCACAATTCGTTCGATTGTGTGCCTGTGGCCATTATAAAACAAGTCTCCCCAGGATGCCCGCAAAACCGTTCTACATAATTCTACATTCGGTCTGTTTCCATGCTCCTTTTTTCTGATTTCCTTCCTGTATTTTCCTCCCTTTAAACTTCACCTTTCCCTTGATTTTCAAGGCGTGAGCGTTTTTAAAAGTTATCCACAGTCAACTTTCAGATGTTGTCGTTTTTCCACAAAAACACTCGAATCCTGACATACGAAAGTGAATAAACTTCTTCTGGAATTTCTAAAACAGGTCTGTTATAATTCTTCTGATAACATACAAATGAATTTTTTAATTGGAGGTCTGATACTATGCATTACAAACCAACTGGAGTCTGTTCTCAGAACATCGAATTTGATATCGAAGACAATAAAGTAAAAAATGTACACTTTACCGGAGGATGTAACGGCAATCTTCAGGGAATTGCGCGCCTTGTAGAAGGAATGGATGTTCAGGAAGTCATTGACAGAGTAGAAGGAATCCGCTGCGGATTCAAGGCAACTTCCTGCCCGGATCAGCTCGCACAAGCATTAAAAACAGCAATCGGAAAGTAATTCCGATTGCTGTTCTTGTTTCATACCAATATGATTATGTATCCCCGAGTGGTTGAAGCAGCCGTCATAAGCATGTCTGTTCATTGTGGTGTTTTCGTACAGGCTCTTATAATTTATTTTATAGTTGCATCATACTATGACGGCTGCTTCAACCACTCAGAGACTATGGAATTATAAAAGGTAAGTGATTGGCTATTTGATCATAATTCCGTCTGTGAAGGAAAATGAACTCTCATATGGATACTCCATACCTGCGAAATGGTCTGCACGCACCCGATAGTAATACCCCGGCTCTACCGTGATATACTTGGAAGTACTGACATAATAATCATTTTCCACATCTTTGCTCCATGCAGCAATCTGTCCCCAGGCATCATATTCTTCCATATACTGATCCACATATACAATCGTAGACACCAAATTTACTGTCCGATTTGCTGTCGTTCCAGCATATACATAAATCCGATTCCGTCCAGCTTTTGTAATGGAACACTCTCCCACCATGATATACTGCCCTTTTGCAGCTTCATTCTGACTCGTGCCCGATGCACTTTCCTGCATAGTTAAATAAGAACCATCCACCTTTTTCGTCTGTTCATCTGATGCCTGCACCTGAGGAACCGTGACTGATGTAATCGTTCCCAGTAACATTGCAGCACAGAGTACAGACAATACTTTTTTTCTAATTTTCATCTCTCTCTCCTTCCCCCTCTATTAAGTAAACAATCGAACTCGAAAAAACTGACGCGTTTTTTCAAAAAATTTTCAAATTTTTCAAAATTTTTTTAAATTCATCTTTTTCCATCACTGCTCTCAACTGATAATGCATTCCATAATTTTCAAATTCTGCAACAAATCGATGACTTTCATACTTTTCTACTTCATATTCTTTTACCTCTATTACACTTTGATTATTATCCACCTCAAAATTAGCTACAATTTTATCTGTTTCCTGCTTTCCAAAAGAAGAATCTTCACTATTTATATAAACCGAATAAACCACTACCGCTCCATTATATTCATAGAACATCTGTGCCCTTTTTTGAGCTTTATCGACAACATATCTTTGTAACAACATAGTTTTTGGTTTATATTCCATCCTTACAACCTGGATTCCCAGTTCTTTTTCTATCTCCCGATACACCTGTGTCTCATCCGCACTCTCACTTGCCTGCGTATCCATATCCTCCACATTGATCACCGATGCCTGTTCTTCTTCCTCAGTAAACTTCTCGATGATCTCCTTGAGATAAGATTTACTCCCCACCGCAGTCACACTTGTTGCAACAGCCGCGATCATCAGCACGGCAGCAGCCACCATTACTCTTCTTCTGAAAAGCGGACTGTGCCGATGCACTTTCTTTTTCTTTTGACTTTGTGTCTTTTCATATGCCTGTATCTGCTCTGCCAGCCTTTTTTCCATTTCATCAGAGACTTTGATTTCTTCCAGTTTGGAGTCTTTCAGAATCTCTTTTTCGATTTTTGCAGCTTCTTTTTCCATTTCTTCATGAAGTGAAAGCACGTTCTTTTTTTTCATCGTTCTACCCCTTACACGATTCTATTTATGGTTCCTACTTTTGTCTTGACATTTCACTAAATAAGGTTAATATGAAATTATATGTTTTTCTCGGCTATTTTCGTGCAGCCGACTAACTAACACATTTTTCTGGAGGTTTTTATATGAAACGAATCATACTTACCGGAGGTGGAACCGCCGGTCATGTTACCCCCAATATCGCTCTGATTCCACGTCTTTTGGAACTCGGATACGATATTCAGTATATTGGCTCTTATCAGGGAATCGAAAAAGAGCTCATCCAGCCATTCGGCATCCCTTATCACGGAATCTCTTCCGGTAAACTGCGCCGCTATTTCAGTGTTCAGAATTTTACCGATCCATTCCGCGTATTGAAAGGATTCGGTGAAGCAAAAAGACTGATCAAAGAGCTTCAGCCGGATGTGATCTTTTCCAAAGGCGGATTTGTATCTGTTCCTGTCGTACTTGCCGGCAAACACAATAAAGTTCCGACGATCATTCACGAATCTGATATGACACCCGGACTTGCCAACAAGATCGCAATCCCATCTGCTACAAAGGTATGCTGTAACTTTCCTGAGACTCTGGAGCATCTTCCGAAAGACAAGGCCGTATTAACAGGTTCTCCAATCCGTCAGGAACTATTATCCGGAAACAGGATCGCGGCTATGGATCTGTGTCATTTTTCTGCTGACAAGCCAGTCATCCTCGTCATCGGCGGAAGCCTTGGATCCGTTGCAGTAAATAACGCTGTTCGTCTGGCACTCCCGGAACTTTTAGAGCATTTCCAGATTGTCCATCTCTGCGGAAAAGGCAAGGTAGATGACTCTCTGACTTCTATGAAAGGCTACACACAGTTTGAATATATCAAGGATGAGCTTCGTGATATCTTTGCACTTGCAGATATTGTGATCTCAAGAGCCGGTGCAAACGCAATCTGCGAACTTCTTGCTCTGAGAAAACCGAATCTGCTGATCCCGCTCTCAGCCAACGCAAGCCGCGGAGATCAGATTTTAAATGCCCGCTCCTTTGAACGTCAGGGCTTCAGCATGGTTCTCGAAGAAGAAGAGCTGACCAAAGAATCCCTTTTAGAGGCAGTGCGGAAATTGTATAACGATCGCAGCCGTTTTATGGATGCCATGCGTGATTCGAATCAGCAAAATTCAATCGATACAATCATCGATCTCATCGAGAATTCCCGCCGATAGTTTTATATCGCCACTAAAATCAGCTGAACAGGTGTCGTTTTGACACCTGTTCGTTTACAGCTCCAGAAATTCCTCATACTCTACACCAAACTTTTTTCTGATCCATTTTCTTGCTCTGTAGAGTAAACTGTGCAGCACTTCTATGCTTATCTCCATTCTTTCTGCAACAGCAGACTGCGGAATCTCCAAGTAATATACATAACGAATTGCATCATACCAACGTGGATTATGCTTGTACAAGGCTGCAAAAATCTCTTCATGCAGACTGGTCTGTTCATCATCCTTCATTCTTTCCATGTATGTATCTTCTGCGCTGTCCTCCAAATCTAAAATAGTAGGATCTTCCCCTGTTTCCGAGAGAACTTCTCTTTCTGCTTTCTTGTTATAATTCAACGCCATATGCTTTGCAGTCGTATACATCCAAGCTTTGATATTGATATCTTTCAATTCATCGATATACATATATAATTGCAGAAATGTACTCTGTGTAATATCTTCTGCAATATCGTAATTCCCTGAATATTTATATGCTGCCTTCATAACGAGATTTTTGTATTTTTGGTATATCTCTTCATAATCTTGTTTATCCGTCAACATGTTTTCTCCAGTAATTACTTGATTTTATTCAGAATCTCTTCCTTGTCTGCTTCTGTCAGTTCACCCATCTTCCAGCCAAGACCAACCTGATCTCCTTCATAACGCGGTATCAAATGCATATGAAAATGGAATACAGTCTGCCCTGCCGGCTCTTCATTATTCTGAACAATATTATATCCATCACATCCAAGAATATCTTTCATCTTACAGATCATCTTTTTTGCCAGCACCAGCGCTTTTGCTGCCAGTTCATCATCCAGATCATATAAATTGCGGTAATGTTCTTTTGGTATGATCAGTGCATGTC
>SKEQ01000666.1_pt1 | contig 21965 bp, 8 predicted proteins | sample 4826751 | NCBI WGS metagenome assembly SKEQ01 (sample SAMN11008805, study PRJNA524170) | human gut metagenome | biome: Human fecal sample; material: Feces; isolation source: fecal sample from pouch patient p44 | host: Homo sapiens | place: Israel: Tel-Aviv | collected 2013-07-11 | reverse complement strand
CAGTTATCTGTCATCGGATCAGGCAATCCGGGAAGCGGAACTGTATTACACACAGCTGGAAGCTAATCTGCAGGAGCGGATCAACAACATGGAATCTGAAGAACCGGGACATGAGGAATACCGATATGATATCGGACCTATTGAGCATGATCCGTTTATTCTAATCAGTTATCTGTCTGCAAAGTATGAAGAATTTACTTTTGAACAGGTCAAGCCGGAGCTGGATGCGTTGTTTGCAGAGCAATACCATCTGACTACGGAAGCAGTCAATGAAACTGTGACAGAGACAGCAACAGTAAGAGTTGGAGAATCTTTGGGACAGGTTGTTACCAGTGGCTATTGCAACTGTCCAATCTGCTGTGGTATTTGGAGTGGAGGTCCGACTGCCAGTGGAGCATATCCAACTGCCAATCATACCTTAGCGGTAGATGCTTCCAATCCGTTTGTACCAATGGGAACAAAGGTAGTTATGAATGGTATCGAATATACCGTAGAAGATACCGGAGCTTTCGCAAGATACGGTGTACAGTTTGATGTCTATTATGATAATCATGCGGCAGCATCTGCACATGGACATCAGACATGGGAATGTTATCTTGCAGATGATAACGGAAGCAATGAAGTGGAAGTGACCAGAACCAGAGATGTGGATACGCTGAATGTAACATTGACCAGTGGAAACCTAATGTCTATCTGTCAGGACAGGCTTGGATTCTTCCAGAAAGAACTGTTCAGTGCCTATAACGATACGAAAGGTAATTTACAGATGTTTGCAACACCGGTTGATTTTAACTGGTATTCCAGTGTAACCAGCTACTATGGCTATCGGATTCACCCGATTTCAGGAGCAAATCAGTTACACAATGGCATGGATATCGGGGCACCGGAAGGAACAAAAGTGATGGCAGGACTGACCGGAACGGTTACAACTTCTGCTTATAACGACAGCTATGGCAATTATGTTGTAATCAAGGACAGTAAAGGCTATGAACTGCGGTATGCACATTTAAGCAGCCGGAGTGTATCTGCAGGAGCATCCGTCACGAAAGGTGATGAGATAGGTCTTGTAGGAAATACCGGAAATTCTACGGGAAGCCATCTTCACATTGAACTTCTGAAAAATGGAGAGCGGTTAAATCCAATCTTTTATTTGGAAACAGGAGAAGGGGCAGGTTTTGGCGGCAATGAATATACCAGTGAGGCAGCACAGCGTTTGTTAAATGAAGCAGCGAGATATCTTGGAACACCGTATGTATGGGGCGGATACTCTCCTAGTGGATTTGACTGTTCTGGATTTGTAAGTTACTGCCTGGTTCATTCCGGGGTTAGAAACACCGGAAGGTTGACAGCACAGGGATTGTACAACATTTGTACACCTGTATCACAGTCAGATGCACAGCCGGGAGATCTGATTTTCTTTACAGGAACCTACGATGCAGGAGAACCAGTAACGCATATAGGAATCTATGTGGGCAATGGTCAGATGATTCATTGTGGGCATCCGGTTCAGTACACGTCTATCAACTCTCCATACTGGCAGAGTCATTTTTATGGATTCGGACGATGGTAAGAAAAAAAGGGCGGCTGCATCAGCCGTCCGGAAAGGAGAACCGATGAAAAGTCTTGAAAAAGCAACGGCAGATTATGAGAAAGCCAAGGAAAAAATGGAAGCATCCAAAGCCAGATATGAAGCAGATTTAAAGCGGTTCAAGGCTGCGGAGATTGCAAAAACAGAAGCGGAAAATCTGGAAATTGTAAGAATTATCCGTGCAATGGATATGAGTATTCCGGAATTGGAAGCTTTTAAAAAGAAAATGAAAAATGAGTTGCCCGGCAGGGTAGAAATACAGAAGGAGGAAACAAAAGCCGATGATGAATCAGGAAAAAATGCAACAGAAGAAGAGAGCAACTACTAAAAACAGGGTGAAAAAGAGTCTGCTTGCAGCAACGACATTTCTTTGCCTGACAACACCTTTGCTCCAGATACAGACTGCTTATGCAGCTGAGAATACCACACCTGCAATCACGATTGAGAAACCGGATGGCTGGAAACAGGGAGAAACAACCATTGCTGTTACGGTAGATGCCAGTCATATGCCGGAAGGTTTCTCAATAGCAAAGATTGAAGCAAAAGCAGGAAAAGATGGAAGCTGGCAGGATGTAACCGGAAGTGGAAGTATCACGATCACTGGAAATCAGACAGTGTATGTGCGTGTTACAGATGGTGAGGGGAAGGTCTATGAGCAGAATCGCTCTATTAAGTGTTATGACACGGAAAAGCCTACACTCTCTGCTTCCCTGACAGATGGTGTGCTGACGATTCAGGGGAATGATACAGTATCAGGGATTACTGCAGTAACAGTCAATGGCACCACTTATACAGACTTGAAGGATGGAATGCTGAGAGTGCAATTGACACAGAAAGATTTTACTACAAAACAGATTGAGATTACGGTAACAGACGGTGCCGGAAATACGTCTGAAAAGTATGTGTTACAGAATCCTTATTATGAATGGGCAAAGAAGCAGGCAGAGAAACAGAAAACTTCCAGTGACAGTAATGGTGCAATGGCAACCACGACCAGTGCAGATGCAACTGGGACTGAGAAAACAACGACTTCACCACTTCCGCAGGATGCACAGGCTTCTGAGCCAACAGATGCAAAAGGAACCGTGGATGATCGGACAGTGACAGGTATTGAGGAACAGCTTAATAAAGAAGGCGAGACGGCAGATTCTGTTACTAAAACAGCTACGGAAGGCACAAAAGAGTTTTATACCATTTCAACTAAGAGTGGTAAGATTTTCTATCTGATTATTGATAATTCAAAATCTCAGGATAATGTGTATTTCCTTACCGAAGTCAGTGAGAAAGATCTGATGAACTTCACACTTTCTGATTCTGTGACACTTCCGGAAGTAGATACGGTTTATGCAGAACCAGAGAAACAGGCTGAAGAAGAAAAGCCGGAAACGACAGAGACAGATGAGAAAGATAAAGTAAAGGATGACATTCAGATGCCAGAAGATAAAAGTCCATTTGGAACGTATATTCTGATTGTGCTGGTAGCAGTTGGAGCCGCGGCAGGAGGTTATTACTTCAAAGTCTATAAACCAAAGCATGAATATGATGATGAGGATGAGATGGAAGAGGATGAAGATGAATCCGAAGACTCAGAGTCAGAAAAACGGGAAGTAGACGATGCAGATGAGCAGGAAGAAAGTACAGAACCGGAAATCCTGAGAGATGAAGATTTTGATGATAAGGTGCTGGAAGATGAAGAAGAGGAGCAGGAGTAAATGAAATTAGTGATTGCAGAAAAACCATCGGTTGCGATGGCACTGGCTTCGGTACTGGGAGCTAGGACAAGAAAAGATGGCTACGTGGAGGGAAACGGTTATATCGTTTCCTGGTGCGTAGGACATCTGGTTGGATTATGTGATGCATCGGAATACGATGAAAAATATAAAAAATGGAGATATGATGATCTGCCGATTGTGCCGGAATGTTGGAAACACAAGATTTTAGAGGGCACAAAGAAGCAGTTTGGAATTTTAAAGAAACTGATGAAGGATACGGAGGTCAGTGAAGTAATCTGTGCTACAGATGCCGGGCGAGAAGGAGAACTAATCTTCCGTCTGGTGTATGAGCAGGCAGGATGCAAAAAGCCGATGAAGCGGCTATGGATCTCTTCCATGGAAGAACAGGCAATCAAAGATGGATTTGCGTCATTAAAAGACGGTTCGTGTTATGACAGTCTCTATCAGTCAGCACTTTGCAGGGCAAAGGCAGACTGGCTGGTGGGGATCAATGCGAGCCGTCTTTTTTCCGTTCTGTATAACCAGAATCTGAAAGTTGGAAGAGTACAGACACCAACACTTGCCATGATCGTGGATCGAAATCAGAAGATCAAGGAATTTACCAAAGAAAAATATTATATGGCTCATATCAAGTTTGATGATATGGATGCAGTCACGGAGCATTTTCAGAAAAAAGAGGATGCAGATAAAGTGGCTGCGGATTGTGCAGAGCGTATGTGTGAAGTAGAGAAGGACGATGTGAAGGAGAAAACAGTCCGTCCACCGAAGCTCTATGATCTGACAACCTTACAGAGGGAAGCCAATCGAATGTTTGGTTATACCGCACAGCAGACGCTGGATGCCGTGCAGGAGATGTATGAGCAGAAGCTTGTTACTTATCCGAGAACAGACAGCCAGTATCTGACAGATGAGATGGGAGAAAGCACAGAAACTCTGATTCAGATGTTGCTTGGGAAAATGCCCTATGCCGAAGGGCTGGAATATCAGCCGGACGTGAGTAAGGTATTAAATTCAAAGAAAGTATCTGATCACCATGCAATTATTCCGACCGTGGAAGTAGCAAAGGCAGATATAGGTAAACTGAAAGAACGAAACTGCAAGATTTTGTATCTGATCAGTGCCAGGGTACTGACAGCAACCGCAGATCCTTATATTTATGAAAGCCATAAATGCCAGATTACCTGTAATTATCATACGTTTTATCTCTCAGCAAAGAAAATAAAGCAGGAAGGATTCAAGTCGATCGAGAATAAATTGAAACAGTTCTTTGGCGTAAAGAGTGAAAAAGAAGAGCCGGAGCTGGATATCTGGGATGGCAAGCATTACGGTCCTTGTGATTCTCTTGTATCGGAGCATTTTACACAGCCACCGAAACAGTACACGGAAGATACCCTGCTTTCTGCGATGGAACGTGCTGGGAACGAAGAACTGACCGAAGATACGGAAAAGAAAGGACTTGGTACTCCGGCAACAAGGGCAGCAATCATTGAAAAACTGATTCAGTCTGGCTTTGTGAAAAGGGAAAAGAAAAATCTGGTGCCGACAGATGATGGAAATGTACTGATTACGGTTCTGCCGGATGAGATTAAATCTCCGAAGATGACCGCAGAGTGGGAAATGGCATTGAATCACATTGCCCAGAATACAGAGACAGCAGATGAATTCCTAAATGGGATTACAGAGCTGATGCAGGAACTGGTTGCCAGGTATCAGGGGATTTCAGAAGAGAAGAAAAATCAGTTTCAGGGAAAGGCAAAACGAGAAGTCATTGGCAAATGTCCCCGCTGTGGAGCAGATGTCCGAGAAGGAAAAGTAAACTTTTACTGTTCTGACCGGAATTGTGCTTTTACCTTGTGGAAGAATGATAAATTCCTTGCAAGCCAGGGAAAAAAGATGGATAAGCTGGCAGCAAAGAAGTTCCTGTCTAAAGGAAAAATCCATTATAAGGATCTGGTATCCAGAAAAACAGGGAGACAGTATGAAGCAACTGTGGAAATGGTTGATCCCGGCGAGGGAAATGTACAGTTCAATCTGATCTTCCCACAACGATAAGTAGTGTATTGCAGGCAGTCTAAGGACTGTCTGTTTTTAATACAAATATATGAAAGAGAGGACCTTAGCATGAAGAAAAAAGGTAATTTTAGAAAAGTAGTATCTGGCTTGCTGGCAGGCATGACAATGCTTAGTACAGTGTTGTCTCCGATGACGGCATATGCAGCGGAGATTCAGCCAGAGGAAAAACCTCCACTTTATGAGGAAGTGAAAGACCTTTTGGATGAAGATGAGGTGGTGACTGCCAAAGATTATGAAATTGAAACAGGCAGTGTATTTGATGTGAAATCAGACTACACGGGACTGGAAATCAAGGATGATAACAAGGTTAAAGTCACATTTGAGGAAGCAAAGAATGACAAGAATGAAGATTTTACGACAGATCATGTGGACACTTACAAAGCGGTCTATTATGTGGAACCGGTAAATCAGGAGCATCCGAAGTACCAGATCAGCCGAAAACTGATTGTGCGTGAGAAAGAAACAGAAGTACAGACAGAGGCGGCAGGGAGTGAAGCAGTGACTGAATCCGAAACAGCTGGCAGTGAACAGCAGACAGAAGAAGCGGAGGATTCAGAAGCAGAATCGGAGATTACCGATATTGACGCTGATGAATTTGATGATTTAGTAGAGCAGGCACAGAATCAGGATACCTATGATGAAGAATCAGGGTTAGAACTTCATGATGTTTTGGAACAGGCAGGAGAAGAAGGCGTGGATCTTGATTCTATGGAAGAGGGAGAGATTGCAACATTTGAAGCAGTTTCGGCTTATTCAGCAAGAAGTACACAGCAGGTAACAATTGAAAAAGGACCACTGTACAGATATGCAGATTATAATCTTGGAACCTATCTGACAGAGCCGTACTATATCAGCTACGGAAGCGTCAGAGCAACTGCGTATTGTGTACAGCCAGCAAAACCTGGACCAGGATCTGGAAATTATACAATCACAAAGATTGGAGACAATCAGGCGTTAGCAAAAGTGTGTTATTACGGTACAGATGCCGCAGGAAATGAAAGCTTTTTTGCGAATAAACACACGGATTTTTCAGAAGGAAAAAGATTCATCATTATTCACATGGCTGCATCTTATGCCAATGGAAGCAGTGATGCATTCTATGGAACAAATGCTACAGGCGAGGCTTTGGCAAAAGAACTCTATAATTATTGTGTGAATAAGCCGGAAATACCAGATGTAGCGATGTCATTTTCCAAACCGAATGTAAAAGCTTATGTAGATGGTAATGTTCAGAGAACGGAGAACATCAAGTTCAACGCATCTTCCCAGCAGAAAATTACAATGGACTTACCAAAGGGAGTAAAGCTCCATAATGTATCTACTGGAAATGTAAGTGCGGCAGGTGCAAGCGTAACAATTGGAGGAGGAACCACGTTTTATCTCTCAGCTCCTCTGACACAGACAAAAGATGTAAGTGCTTCTTTTTCTACAAAGATGAAGGGAAGTATTACAAAAGATTATTCAGCATATAAATTGACTACGAATGCAAGTGTTCAGGATCTGGCATTTGTGTTTGGAGAAGGTGTCGCTGATGAAAAATATGTAAGCCTAAAGGTGTCCTGGATTGAACAGGCTACGATCGAAATCGTAAAGAAAGACGATACAGCGGATGTCAATCTTGCAGGTGCAGTATTCGGTGTATACAGCGATGAGGCTTGTACAAAGCTGATCACTCAGATGCCGGCAACAGATAAGAATGGAAAATCTTCTGTTACGATCATCAAGACACAGGATACTGTTTATCTGAAAGAGATCACAGCACCACAGGGATATGTAGTAAATGCAACGGCAACAAATGTAAAACTGGTAGCAAGTAAGACCTCAGCTGTAACCGTGGAAAATAAAGAACAGCTGGCAGAGCTTACCATTTACAAAGAAGGACAGGTTCTGACCGGAGCAGATGTCAGTGAAAATGGAACGGTATTTCAGTATGAAAACCGCAGACAGAAAAATGCAGTGTATAACGTGTATGCAGGGGCAGATATCGTAACAGCTTATGGCACAAAAGTGTACAGCAAAGGTGACCTTGTAAAAGAAAACCTGACAACAGGTGAGAATGGTTCTGTCACACTGAAAAACCTGCATCTTGGAACCTACGTGGTAAAAGAAACAAAAGCACCGGACAATTTCTATAACGGCAGTGAGGAAAAATCAGTGACTCTAACTTATGCTGGTCAGAATAAAGAAGTCGTATTTGCAGATGTGACTTTTAACAACGAGAGACAGAAAGCAGATGTTTCCGTAGTAAAACAGGATAAAGACACCAGGAAACCACTGAAAGGCGGTATTTTTGCTCTGTATGCATCCGATGATATCAGAAATGCAGACGGAAGCGTTGTTGTGAAAAAAGGAACGCTGATTGAGAAAGTAACTACTGGCGCAGACGGAACTGCAAAATTTACAGCAGATCTTCCGATTGGATATTCCTATTCTGTAAAAGAAGATCAGGCGCCGGAAGGCTATGTAAGAAATATAGAAGATGTGTATACGTTCCAGTTTTCTTACACCAATGATAAAGAAGCAACCGTATCATTTGCCCATACCTTCAGCAATGACCGTGTGACAGCAAAGATTAATCTTTATAAAGTGGATAAAGAGACAGGAAAAACGGTGCCACAGGGCGATGCAACACTGAAAGTTGCAGTCTACGGATTATACGCCCGTGAAGATATCGTGCACCCAGATGGAGCAACCGGAACTGTTTATAAAGCAGGAGAGCAGGTAGCTTCTCTAACAACGGATGACAAAGGACAGGCTTCTGTAAAAGGCTTATATCTTGGCAAATATTATATCAAAGAGATCACACCGCCGACCGGATACCTGGCAGATACAGAAGAGCATGATCTTGTGTGCAGTTATGAAGGAGATATGACAGCAGAAGTAAAAAGAGAGTGCACTTCCAGTGAGCAGGTCATCAAGCAGCCATTCCAGATCATTAAAGCAGCCAACAATGGAAAGACAGATGCAGATCTGTTATCCGGAGCTGGATTTACAGTTTATCTGAAATCTTCCCTCACAAAAAAAGCAGACGGAAGTTATGATTTTGATTCTGCCAAACCTGTAGTGAGTGGCGAAAATGGAGCAACTGAGATTTTCACAGATGAAAAAGGATATGCCTGCAGTATTCCATTACCATTTGGAAGCTATATCGTGCGTGAAACTACAACACCGCACAACTACAAGCCAGTCGATGATTTTGAAGTGAATATCACAGAGCATCATCCAAATGAGCCACAGATCTGGCGAGTACTTCTGGATGAAGAGTTTAAGGCAAAACTGAAAATCGTGAAAAAAGATGATGAAACAAAGAAATCCGTCTTGATTGCAGGAACAGAATTTAAGGTATATGACCTGGACAACAAAAAGTATGTGGAACAGGTAACAACGTATCCTGTGACAACTACTCATAAGTCCTATTTTACGGACAGTCAGGGATATTTGATCATGCCGAAGAATCTGAAGATCGGACATTACCGGATTGAGGAAGTCAATGCACCGGAAGGGTACACAATCAACAAGAACTATGTAGAGATTGCAGTTGATGCAAACACAGCATACCAGATGGATTCTGAGAGCGGAGATGCCATTATTACGGTAGATTACGAGAACCATCCGGTAAAAGGAAAGCTGACGATCTATAAAAAAGGTGAAATGCTGACCGGATTCAAAAAGGATTTTGTTTATGAAGAAAGATACCTGAAGGGTGCATCATTTCATGTCTATGCAGCTGAAAATATCTATACACCGGATTATCAGAAAGATGAAAACGGAAACAGACAGCTGATCTATGCAAAAGATGCACTGGTAACAACGGTAACGACTGGAGAAGACGGAAAAGCAGTTGCTGATAACCTGCCACTTGGTTCTTACTATGTAGTAGAAAAGACTGCACCGGAAGGATTTGTCCTGAACCATGACAGATCAGATGTCGCATTTGTCTATGCAGATCAGGATACACCTGTGATCGAACAGGAAGTGACTGTTGGCGATGACCGACAGAAGGTTGCAATCCAGGTAGAAAAACAGGATGCAGAAAATGGTGCAACCGTGGCGGGAGCAGTCTTTGGTATCTATAACAAAGCGGATATCAAGGCGGATGGAAAAGTGATCGTGAAAGCAGACACACTCTTACAGGAAATGACTTCTGATAACGATGGTCTTGCAACATGTACGCTGGATCTGCCACTTGGACAGTATTATGTGAAAGAGTTAAAAGCACCAGCGGGATTTGTATCCTCTGATGAAGTTCTGAATCTGGATGCTTCTTACCAGGGACAGGATGTGAAGACAGTAAAACTGAAAACTGTGAAAAAGAACCAGCCGACAACAGTTGAAATCACAAAATCTGATGTAACAACAGGTGTGGAACTGGATGGGGCAAAACTCATTGTTCTTGATCAAGAAGGAAATGTTGTGGAGCAGTGGACTTCTGTAAAAGATCAGCCACATGTGATCAAACGACTGACAGTTGGAGAGGAATACACTCTTCGTGAGGAAATGGCACCTTATGGATATCTGAAAGCAACGGATGTGAAGTTCACACTGGAAGATACCGCCGAGATTCAGAAAGTAGAGATGAAAGATGAAGTTCCGACAGGACTTCTGATCATCAACAAAAATGGAGAGTTTTTGGATAAGGTGACACTTCTGGACAATGTAAAAGGTACCGTGGAGCATCTTTTTGAGTATGTAACCGGAAGCCTTTCAGATGTGACGTTCGATGTATTTGCTGCGGAAGATATCAAAGCGGCAGATGGTATCAGTGAAGATTATTTCAAAGCAGATGAAAAAGTGGGAACCATTACCACAGATTCCAATGGTATTGCACAGATGGGAGATCTTCCGGCAGGAAAATACTATGTGAAGGAAGTAAAAACAGCCCATGGTTATGTGCTGGATGGAGAGCCAAGATATGTTGACCTTTCCTACCGTGATCAGGACACACCAGTCATCACTTATGATGAGAAATGGCAGAATGCCCGTCAGAAAGTAAAGGTTACGGTTCTGAAGAAAGAAAAAGATACAGAACGTGTCCTTGCAGGTGGTGTCTTCGGTCTTTATACCAGTGATGATATCAAAAATGCAAAGGGCGAGGTACTCCTTAAGAAAGACAGTCTGATAGAGCAGCGAGTAACGGATGAAAAAGGACAGATTACTTTTACGGCAGATCTTCCGGTAGACGGAAAATACTATGTGAAAGAGATCTTTGCACCGGACGGATTTGTTACAACAGAAGAAGTACAGGAATTTACCTTTGAATATGCCGGAGAAGACCAGGCAGAAGTAAGCTACGACTTTACTTTTGAAAATCAGCCAACCACAGTGGAGCTGACCAAAACAGACCTGACAACAGGTAAAGAACTTCCAGGTGCACACCTGAAGGTGACGGATTCAGATGGCAATACAGTAGATGAATGGACTTCTACGGAAGAATCCCATGTGATCAAAGAACTGGTTGTTGGTAAGGAATACACCATGACAGAGACAAAACCGGCAGATGGATATGTTACTGCAGAAAGTATTACCTTTAAAGTAGAGAATACAGCAGAGATTCAAAAGCATGAGATGAAAGATGATGTGACAAAAGTAGAAATCAGTAAGACTGATATCACAGGAGAAACTGAGATTCCGGGTGCAAAACTGACGATTCTCGATAAGGATGATCAGGTAGTAGAGAGCTGGACTTCCACAGAGGAAGCACACTATATCGAAAAACTGCCAATCGGTAAATATACCTTACGTGAAGAGCAGGCACCGAAAGGATATCTTCTGACAGCCGATGTGACATTTGAGGTGAAAGATACCGGAGAAATCCAGAAAGTGGCTATGAAAGATGATACTGCCAAGGGAAAAGTGATTCTCAATAAGACAGATAAATCATCAGGAGAACCGCTGAAAGGGGTAGAATTTGAACTCCGTGACAGCAAAGGAAAAGTACTGGAAACCTTAAAGACAGATGCTGCCGGTCATGTAGAAAGTAAGCTGTATGAGATTGCCACATTTAAGAACGGTAAATATGATACCGCGATCAAGTATTATCTGGTGGAAACAAAGACACTGGACGGATACACACTGGATCAGACCAAGCATGAAGTGACATTTGCTTATGCGAATGACAGTACACCGGTTGTGGAAGTTACGTTCAATCTGACAAATGAGAAACCGGAAGTTCCAGAAACACCGAACACACCGGATACACCACAGTCCCATGAAGAGACAAAGGTATCAAATGCACCGAAAACAGGTGACAGCACAAATATCTGGCTGCCGCTCCTGCTTCTGGTAATCTCCACAGGAGGTATGGCAGGACTTTATATCAGCAGAAAAAGGAAAACCAAATAAGAAAACCAAAATCAATGGTTATGATTGGGAGCTTCTATGTGAGGCTCCCTTTTTCATACAAAAAATCACAGAAAGGAACAGAAAACTATGATGAAAGCAATGGAAAAAAGACAGGAAGCACGAAAAAACCAGGAGAAAACTTTAAAGAGAATGATGGCTTATCAGAAGAAAGCTGAGCAGATGGTCAGCAGAAAAAGAATGAACCATCACATGATCAGAAAGGGGTAAAAGCGTATGATGAACAGAAAAGAATTTTATGAATATGTCAAAGACAATGTAAAGGAGTATCTGCCAGAGTCGTACAAGGACGCAGAAATTAAACTGCAGGAAGTAGTTAAGAATAATGGGTTAAAGCTGACAGGAATTACCATTCCAAAAGGGAACCAGAGAACAGTGCCAACGGTATATCTGGATTCTCTTTATCAGAAATATGTAAATGGAAAAGATGCCGATTCCTGTGTGGGTGATGTAGCCGATATGCGTATTGAGGCACAGGATAAAGCAGAATTTATTGACATGGGAGTACCTGATATTTTCGATTATGAGAAAATGAAGGATAAATTGCAGGTGAGAATCTGTGACCGAGAATGGAATGAAGAACGCCTGGCAGATAAAGTGGTTACAGAACACGGAGATTTCGATGCTTATTATGCAGTAAATTTGAAAGAAAATGAAAATGGAATCGGCAGTATTCCGGTAACTATTTCGCTGATGAATGAATGGGGAGTATCTGCCGAACAGATTCAGACAGACGCAATGGCGGCAGACCAGAATCGTGGTGTTGTTCTGATGGACATGAATGAAATGGTAAAATCTATGATTTTCGGTGGAGAGCCGGAAAATCTTCTGCATGAAAAACTGGATATTGAAGCAATCGAAAATCCAATGTTCTGTCTGACAAATACACAAAAAATGAATGGTGCTTCACTGTTATTGCAGGAAGATATTCGTAAGCAGATTGGCGAGTGTCTTGGCAGCGATTATTTTGTTCTTCCATCTTCAATTCATGAGGTGCTGATTCTTCCAGATAATGGGATGCTTGAAGTACCAGAATTAAATGCCATGGTAAAAGAAGTCAATGAGACGCAGGTAGAAAGACAGGAACAGCTTTCAGATAAGGTTCAGTTCTGTGATGGAAAGACAGCAGTCATGGAAAATGCGGAACGCAGGGAAACACGTCTGGAGAAAGCGAAAGAAGCAGAAAAAGTAACTGCAAAAACCGAAGCAAAAGGTGGAATCCATGGAAAGCTGGAAAAAGCCAAGGCAGAGATCAAGGCAAAAGGGGCAGATACAATCCCAAAGGATAAGGCGAAAGACCTTGCCACAGTATTATAACGAGAAATAAAGATAATTTAAGGGGACTGTGTTGAGCAGTCCTCACTTTTATATAGTAGGAGGAGAAAAGAATATGGATTGGTGTTTATATGGTGATGACAAACGAAAGGAAATGGATAGAGATTTAAAACCGGAATATCTTTTGGATGACTTGCGGAGATATCAGGATGTATTTGGCGAAGAGTTTGGTGTAAAAGAGCTTCTTATGCTGGAGGACATCCGGGTAAAGGCTATGATTGCCGGAGCACTAGCAGATATGCCGGAATTTCTTATTGATCAGATTGGAAAAGCAAATAACAGCAGTAATTTTCCTTCTATGACAAGGGCAATGGAACGGATTGCTGATGTTGTAGAAGAAAAATGGGAGGAAGAAAAGGAGTAGCACATGGCAAATAAATTATATGCAATGGAACAGCTGACGGAAGAGGTGGCAAAAGATGTAGCTGCCAGTCCGCAGGAATGGATGCGGTTTCTTGACACTGCATCCAAACTGTATAAGTATACTTTTCCAGAACAGCTTTTAATTTATGCACAGCGGCCGGAAGCAACTGCCGTAGCATCCATGGAAATATGGAATCAGAAGATGTACCGCTGGATCAAAAAGGGATCCAAGGGGATTGCCTTGATTGACAATACTTCCGGACCGAAAACAAAACTTCGGTATGTATTTGATGTGCAGGACACTTATAAAGTGAGGAATCTTGGAAAGGATCCTCAGTTATGGAATCTTCCAATGGAAGGAGAACAGCTGGTTGCAGATTATCTGCAGGAGCAATTAACACTGGAAGATACAGAAGGAGGACTTGCTGAAAGTCTGCATCAGGCAGCGAAGGAGAGTATGCAGGAATGGCTTCCAGATGCATTGGAAGAACTGAGACTGGACGTAACAGGGACATTTTTGGAAGAACTGGACGAACAGAATCAGGAAGTCGAATTTCGGGAACTGATGACAAATAGTGTCTGGTATGTATTACTAAACCGGTGTGGACTGGATGTACAGGAATATCTGGATGCAGAGGATTTTCGGCATATTACGGACTTCAATCAGCTGAAAATATTAGGACATCTGGGAAGTGCAGTCAACGAGATCAGTAGACCAGTCCTGATGCAGATTGGACGATATGTGCTGAATGATCTGGAAAAAGATCTAAAAACGGTTGCAAAAGAAAAAGAAGTAGCTTATAATGAATTCAACACGTTAATTCGTGAAAGTATAACAAGTAACACAGAAGATAGAGAAGAAAATAAGGAGGAAACAGACTATGAGAGAGATCAGTTACAGCCAGAACGGAGAGTATCAGATTCCAGATATCAGCCTGGAAGAGACGAGAGGAACGATCGGGAAGTACGGAATGATGCGGAAAGAGTATCTGAGAAACCACAAAGTAGCCAGGTTCAACATTATGACACTGCAGAACCGTCTGGACAGTCATCTGATGGAGATCGACAGTCAGGCAAGACAGAGAGTAGACAACCTGATGAACGAACTTCTGGAGAAAGATCCGGCACCGGACAAGATGGCAGACACAATGGCTTGGACCAGACACATGAACCAGATCAAAGCACAGGCAGAGGAACTGGTAATTCAGGAGATTATTTACAATTAAGTCTGTTCCCAACAGAAGAGGAACAGTTAGGAGAAATAAGGAAAGCGGCAGCTGCATTAGGACAGCCAGCCGCTTTTCTTATTTCTGATGAAGTGGTAGACGATATTCTCCGAACAGGAAGCGGACAGAAAAATACGCTGTTTCACATTACTGCAAGATTGATCGAAGGTCTGGACAATGAAGAAATGCAAAGCTTTCTGAAAGATGAATATGGCACCGGAGGAAAAGGATTTACCATAGATAATCAGAAAATCAGTATCTGGTACGACAACGATGGTATCCGTATCCGGCGAGGTGACTCTGCAAGAAGAAACTTTGACCGTATCGTTACGTGGGAAGAAGCTGCTGACAGAATCCGGGATATGTATGAGGAGGGAAATTACGTTGATAATCTTATCTCCAATAATGCTATTGAGCAGGAACAGAAAGAAATGACAGATCTTCTGGCACTTCATTTCCGAGATACAAATAGAAATACGGAAGAATACCGGTCTTATACTGAATGGCAGGATATCATACGGAATGCGTGGATAGATCCAGAAGGGAAAAAAGAAATCTATCAGCAGTTTGAATGGTTACAAGCGGATATGAATGAAAATCCAAGTAATTATCATCGTTGGGAAATTCAGCACAATCCAGTATATTTTCAGCGTTTTCGTGACCTTCAGAGAGATTTCTCCTGGGTGGATCAACAATTTAGAGTAGAACGTCCAGGGCTTTCATTTATCACACAGGATGAAATTGATGCAGTACTAAGAAGAGGCGGCATTACTGCCGGAGGACGTAACCGGATTTACGAATATTTCATGGAGCACCATGATATGAAAGATGCAGCTGAATTCCTGAAAAATGAGTATGGAACAGGTGGTTCTTCACCCGGAATACCAGGAGCAGATGCTTCCGACGCATCCCATGATGCAAAAGGATTAAAACTTGCAAAAGGGAAAATTGGCAGTCCAGAGGTAGAAGTTTTATTAAAGTGGAACAAAGTTGCAGAACGTGTCCGCCAGTTAATCCGCACAGATGATTATTTGTCACCGGAAGAAATGGAAAAGTACGAAGAGCGTCAGGAAGAGCAAAGACAGGCAGATCTTGAAGAAGCACAGCAGATGTTAGGAGAACAGCTGGAGCAGGATACTTTGACCGCTGAAGATATAACTGATTTGCAATTAGTTGATTCAGAATATATGTCCGGTACCAGAACAACAATCCATGATTTTGATTGCAAAGTTAAGGGAGAAGCGAATCGACTTCAATACACATTAGAATATCATGATGATGGAGAAGGTTTCACGATTCATACGGAAAAAGATGATATTTGGAATCGAATGTCAATGCAAGAATTGGAACGTTTGGATGTAAAACTTGGACAAGAAGTACTTTATTATCATTATCACAACAAAACAGTAAATGCGGATACCTTAGATAAATTACGGGATATCAGGGAAGAAATCATGGAGGAAGAGTCCTCGTATTTTACTGCTATTTCTGAACGTGTGTGGACAGATTATGATAAAAAAGAAAAAGAATTATCGGGAGAAGCTGAGGTATCGGAAGAAAAAGAACCATTGGAAGAGATTAATGGAATAGCAGAACCGATTCAAGCATCGAACTTCCACATCACAGATGATGAACTTGGACAGGGAACACCGAAGGAGAAATTCCGAGCAAATATCATGGCAATCCAGTTGTTAAAGAAATGTGAGGATGAGAACCGCAATGCAACACCAGAGGAACAGGAGATTTTATCCAGGTACGTCGGCTGGGGAGGTCTTGCAGATGCATTTGATGAGACAAAAGCTGCATGGGAGACAGAATATCTGGAATTAAAGACGGTTATTACACCAGAGGAATATGCGGCGGCCAGAGCTTCCACCTTAAATGCTCATTATACACAGCCGATTGTGATTGAAAGTATGTATCAGGTGTTGGAGAATCTGGGATTTACAAAAGGAAATATCCTGGAGCCGTCTATGGGAGTCGGGAACTTCTTTGGAATGCTTCCAGAGAATCTAAACCAGTCCAAACTTTATGGCGTGGAATTGGACAGCATCAGTGGCAGAATTGCAAAGCTACTCTATCCAAATGCCAATATTCAGATCAAAGGTTTTGAGAAGACAGATTATCCCAATGATTTCTTTGATGTGGCGATTGGAAATGTGCCATTTGGTGCATACAAGGTCAATGACAGTCAGTATGATCGCTACAATTTCATGATCCATGATTACTTTCTCGCCAAGACGATAGATCAGTTACGTCCAGGTGGTGTGGCGGCACTGATCACAACAAAGGGAACCATGGATAAGGCGTCACCGGAAGTCCGGAAATATCTGACAGAGCGGGCAGATCTGTTGGGAGCAATCCGACTGCCGAATACAGCTTTTAAGGCAAATGCAGGAACAGAAGTCAGTGCTGATATCCTGTTTTTTCAGAAGAGGGAAAGCCTTACGAAAGAAATGCCGGAATGGATAAATCTGGATAGTGATGTCAATGGTATTACAGTCAATCAGTATTTTGTTCAGCATCCGGAAATGATTCTGGGTGAAATGAAAGAAGTGTCCGGTCCGTATGGTATGGAAACAACCTGTACTCCAATGGAAGGAGCAGATCTGGAATTACAGTTACAAGAAGCTGTGAAACACATCAAGGGAAGCATGGCACCAGCAGTAGATGTGGAAACAGAACTGGATGAGATGCCAGAGAGTATTCCGGCTGATCCAAATGTCCGAAATTACAGCTATACGGTGGTAGATGCTCAGGTGTATTACCGTGTTAATTCTTTGATGAATCAGGTGAAAATGCCTGCCGCCACTGCAGAACGTGTGAAAGGCATGGTTGCAATCCGTGATACCGTCCGGGAGTTGATTGCCATGCAGATGGATGAATCCGTCACAGACGAAGAAATCCAGAAACAGCAGGAAAAACTGAATCAGGTATATGATACCTACACAGCAAAGTATGGAGTCATTGGAAGTAATGCCAACAAACGGGCATTTTCTGATGACTCTTCTTATTGTCTGCTGTGTTCCCTGGAAGACTTGAATGAAGATGGAACATTGAAGCGGAAAGCAGATATGTTTACAAAACGAACCATCAAAAAGGCAGTAGCAGTAACCAGCGTAGAAACAGCGACAGAAGCGTTAGCATTATCTTTGAATGAAAGAGCAAAGGTGGATCTGACCTATATGGCACAGCTGACCGGAAAGACCGAAGAGAAAATCACAGAAGAACTGGTTGGAGTTATCTTTAAGAATCCACTGACAGACCAGTGGGAAAGCGGAGATGAATATCTGTCCGGAAATGTCAGGGATAAATTAAACACTGCGAGAACCTTTGTCGAGAGTCACCCGGAATTTACACCGAATGTTCGTGCATTGGAGGCAGTTCAGCCCAGAAATCTGGAAGCATCCGAAATTGAGGTGCGTGTTGGAGCTACTTGGATTGAACCTTCAGATTATCAGGATTTTATGACGGAACTGCTTCATACGCCACGGTATCTTGCACAGAAGGAAATACAGGTAAAATTCTCTGAGGTAAATGGAGAGTGGAGGATTACAGGAAAGAATGCCGACAGTCCGAGAAATGCGTTTGCCTATGCAACGTATGGAACTGAGAGAGCAAATGCCTATAAGATTCTGGAAGATACCCTGAACCTGAAAGATGTACGCATCTATGATAAGAGTGTCAATGAAAATGGTGATGAGATCCGTGTCCTCAATAAGAAAGAAACCATGCTGGCATCACAGAAGCAGGATGCCATGAAAGCAGCATTTAAAGACTGGATTTTTAAAGACCAGCAGAGGCGTGAACGACTGGTAAAGGTGTACAATGAACGATTTAACAGCATCCGTCCCCGTGAATACGATGGCAGTCATTTGACTTTCCCAGGAATGAATCCGGAAATAGAGCTTCGTCCGCATCAGAAAAATGCAGTCGCACACCAGCTATATGGTGATAATGTGCTTTTGGCACACGTAGTAGGAGCCGGAAAAACCTACGAAATGGTAGCGGCGGCAATGGAGAGTAAACGACTGGGATTATCTCAGAAAAACCTCTTTGTCGTTCCAAACCATCTGACAGAGCAGTGGGGAGCTGAGTTCCTGCAGTTATATCCAGGAGCCAATATTTTGGTGGCAACCAAGAAAGACTTTGAACCAGCAAACCGAAAGAAGTTCTGTGCCCGGATCGCTATGGGAAATTACGATGCTATTATTATTGGACATTCCCAGTTTGAGCGTATTCCAATCTCTGATGAGAGGCAGGAAGCTATGCTGCGGAAGCAGATTGATGATCTGGAAATGGCAATCCAGAGTGCAAGGTATGAACAGGATGGCGGACGTTATACCGTCAAACAGATTGAAAAAACCAGAAAGACACTGCAGACAAGGCTGGAAAAGCTGAATCAGAAAGAGAAAAAAGATCAGGTAGTTACGTTTGAAGAACTGGGCGTGGATCATTTATATGTAGATGAAGCACACAGCTATAAAAATGCGTTTCTCTATACAAAAATGAGAAATGTAGCCGGAATTGCACAGAACGAAGCACAGAAATCCGCAGATATGTTCAATAAATGTCAGTATCTGGACGAGATTACCGGAGGAAAAGGTATTACCTTTGCTACGGGCACACCGATCAGCAACAGCATGACGGAATTATATGTTATGCAGCGGTATCTGCAGAACAGCAAATTACAAAATATGGGACTTGGATTGTTTGATTCCTGGGCTTCCACTTTTGGAGAAGTTGTCACGAGCATTGAACTTGCACCGGAAGGAACAGGATATCGTGCAAAGTCCAGATTTGCACGGTTTTATAATATTCCGGAACTGATGAATATGTTCAAGGAGATTGCAGATATCAAGACTTCTGATCAATTAAAGCTTCCAGTGCCGGAAGCGGAATATGAAACAGTGGTGCTGAAACCAACGGAACAGCAGAAAGAAATCGTAGAAAGTCTGGGAGAACGTGCAGAAGTTGTCAGAAACGGAGGGGTAGATGCCTCGGTTGATAATATGCTAAAAATCACCAATGACGGAAGGAAGTTAGCATTGGATCAGCGTTTGGTGAACGAACTATTGCCAGATAATCCGGAAAGCAAAATAGCAGTCTGTGCAGAGAAAAGTTATGAAATCTGGAAAGATACAGCAGCACAGAAATCCGCACAGTTGATTTTCTGTGATTTGAGCACACCGAAAGGCGATGGCAGTTTCAATGTTTATGATGACTTGAAGCAGAAACTGATGGAGAAAGGTGTACCGGAAAAAGAGATTGCTTTTATTCATGATGCAAATACAGAAGTAAAGAAGACGGAGTTGTTTGGAAAAGTAAAATCCGGACAGGTTCGTTTTTTGATTGGTTCGACAGCAAAAATGGGTGCCGGTACAAACGTGCAGGATCGTCTGATTGCCCTGCATCATCTGGATATTGGCTGGAAACCGTCTGACTTGGAACAGAGGGAAGGACGTATTATCCGTCAGGGAAACCATAATAAAAAGGTTCATATCTTCCGGTATGTAACAGAATCCACATTCGACAGTTATATGTGGCAGCTGATTGAGAACAAGCAGAAGTTCATTTCCCAGATCATGACCAGCAAAGCACCTGTCCGAAGCTGTGAAGATGTGGACGAAGCGGCGCTCTCCTATGCGGAGGTCAAGGCACTTGCAACCGGAAATCCGGCAGTAAAAGAGAAGATGGCATTGGATGTGGATGTGGCAAAATTAAAGCTTTTAAAAGCAAACCACATGAATAACCAGTACCGCCTGGAAGATGATATTGCAAGGAATTTTCCACAACAGATTGCAAAACTGACGGAGATCATAGACAGCTACAAGGTAGATATTGCCCATTATTCTGAGCATAAAATCACAGATCCAGAGCAGTTTTCTATGGAAATCAGTGGCAAAGTGTTCACAGAAAAGAAAGAGGCAGGTACGGCACTTCTGGCGGTCTGCAAAGACATTAAGTCTGTAGATGCAGCTATGGACATTGGAAGCTATCAGGGATTTAACATGAGAATTCAATTCGACAGCTGGAGCAAAGAGTTTATCCTGTCTGTAAAGCATGAATCGGTAGCTAAAGTTCGGTTGGGGGCAGATGTCCTGGGGAATATCACTCGTATCAATAATCTTTTGGAAAGCTATCCGGAGAAGCTGGCAGAAGCAGAGCAACGGCTGGAAACGGTACAGGAGCAGCTGGCAAATGCCAAAGAGGAAGTCGGGAAGCCATTTCCAAAAGAAGAGGAACTGAACCAAAAACTGGAGCGACTATCAGAATTAAATGCACTTCTCAATATGGATGAGCGGGAAGATACAGAAACAGAGCAGTCGGAATCAAAAGAGAAAGAAGAAAGACCGGCACGAGGTTCTATCCATGAGAAGCTGCAGATTTATAAAGAAAAGAGTCAGCGGGAAAGTGAAACTGGCAAGGAAAATAGAAAACGGGACTTCGGTCTGGAATAAGAAAACAAGGAAGATGGCATAATCTGGCAGAAAGAATGTTCTGTGGGTTATGCCTTCTTTCAGAATACGGGAGGAACTTATATGGCAAGAAGTATGATAACAGGTAGAGAAACACAGAAAATGCAGGAATATACGCAGGAACGGATCGCTCAGGCAGAGCGTAGCGGCATAGAATTTTCAACAGATGTAAAAGAACAGATTTTTGAATATGCGAATCTGATTGGTGAGGAAGAGAAAGTTAGGACTCTGGTAAGAAATCTGACAGATGCATTGAACAAGGCAGATGAAGAAGGTGTAGAGGATTTACTGGATGATGCAAGAATGGATATTCAGGACTTACCAGATCCAACCATAGGCAAGCTGGAACTTCGGGATTATGGATATACAGCAGAGGATATGGTACCGCTTAGAAAAGAAGCAGCCTTAGATTATCACAGGATGGGTTCTAAGATTTATTGCCTGGGCAGCGATGGCGGTAAGGGAGAGTATGCAAGTAAAGAAATGATACAGGCACATGAAGGTCTGTTTGGAATGGAATCGCAGATGTGGGAACGGATAAAGGAGAATGACCTGGATTATGCCGATGAAGATTTTGGAGCATTTCAGGAACTGATGAGTGTAATTGACCAGAAAGAAGCACTGAAATTATACGATGCTGGAGCAGATATTTATCTGATCACTAATTTTTCATCACCGATCTATGTCACGGAACGCATGGAAATTGAACGAGGACCGGAGCATTATCAGATGTCTATGACAGAACTGGAGCGTTTCCGTAACCTGGAATGGGAAATGCAGAAATATCCGCAGATTCAGTCTTTGAAAG
>SKEQ01000658.1_pt1 | contig 22242 bp, 38 predicted proteins | sample 4826751 | NCBI WGS metagenome assembly SKEQ01 (sample SAMN11008805, study PRJNA524170) | human gut metagenome | biome: Human fecal sample; material: Feces; isolation source: fecal sample from pouch patient p44 | host: Homo sapiens | place: Israel: Tel-Aviv | collected 2013-07-11 | reverse complement strand
GTAACGGGATATGAATGAATTCGATTCTTATATAGATTGGTACAACAATTTACTTACAATGCCTCTAAATGACGTTATTTTAGGCGTTAAGGACACGATAGAAGACAAGACGGTATATTTGTCACTTAGTGACTCAAAGGTGCTTAAAATGGATAATACGAGCTTTGTCATGGGTTACTATTATCAAGTTGTTTTATCTGTTAAAGATGTTGACGATGAACTTGTTGGACTAGTCGGAGATGTTTTACAAAACGGTTGGAATATGACGAACTGGTCAGAAAATAGCCACTTGTACAATTATACTGGAACTGTTTATTTGCCTTGTGGTGCAGGCGGTCAAGCATGGCAATGAATTTAATTGATACCGCAAGCATGGCTAAAGAAATGCAAACTAAAGTAACAGAGCGCATGGGCGATTGGTTTGAAGCAGAGTTTAAAGCGAAAGCAAATAGCGCAAGCCGTAGAACTAGATTAATCAGAAGCCATGGTCATACCTATACTTATGCCAGATATCAAAATACTGGTCAATTGTCAAGTAACTTAAAGCAAGTTAAAAAAGGCGATAAAGTAGTAGTAAATGCAGGGACTAGGGCTAATTACACTAGCGGTTATCATGGTATGTATTTCTTAGTTGAAAAAAAGGGTATGCAAGACGTTAAAACAACATTGAAAAAAGGCGCTAATTATGCTAATTCAATGAAATTATAAAAGTAGAAAGTGACTTAATTACATTTGATTGAAATTAACAATAATGGTATTCTTAAATGAGTTTAGATAATTTTAGAAATAGAACGATTTTGTGGGACACAGTCAACAAAGACTTTCCCCAGCCAATACAAATAATGCAAGGCGATGTCAATGCTAGAACGTTATTAATTAAAATAGTTGATAACGGAATTGAAATTGATTTAACTGGTCATTCATTAAAACTTACATATCAATATACTAACGATAGCAATTCAGGCTTTATTGTCGTACCTCCTAAGGACTTAATTAAGGGAGAGTTTGTTTTGGTAATTCCTACCGAAATGACAGCGACAGGAGTTATTGAAGCGAACTTAATACTTCTCAATAAAGACAAAGAGCAAGTTATTGTCAGCAAGAATCTTACATTTATATCAGACAGTTCTACTGTTTCTGATTTAGCTCAAGAAGTAAATAATAAGATTGATGATTTTACAAAATTATTATTGGAAAATATGCCACAAGTACTGCATAGTGAGTTGAATGAATTACATGCTCAAACTGATTCAAATAAGGGCAATATTGAACTTAAAGCCAATCAAACGGATTTAGACAACTTACAAGCTACTGTTGATAAACAAGGTGTTGCAATTTCAACAAAAGCTGAACAATCAGAGTTATCAATCACAAATAAAAATGTAACAACTGTTCAAGAAACAGCAAAACAAGCTGAAAGTGAAGCCAAAAATGCAATGGCAAAGGCTACCGAAGCACAAGCGAACAGTTTACCACTTAATGGCAATGCGGTCAGTGCAAGCAAACTGGAAACAGCTAGAAAACTTGGAGTAAATCTCCAAGCCTCAGCGTTTCAAAACTTTGACGGGACTGCTGACGCAACTGATATTGGAGTTTCAGGTGTGCTTCCTATTGCAAATGGAGGTACTTCAACAAGTGACGGAGTTATAAATACAATAGCATACGCTAATAGCGCAGACGGTACGGACGGTTTCACAACTGTTTATCCGAATTTGAATTTGTTAGTTAATAGTTCAGCCAAAACCAAAGATGGGTTCTTTAAAAATTTCGACAAAGTAGAAAATGGCTATGGAGAAGTTACAATAAAGGGAACTAATACATGGTTTGCTAAAGACTTAAAAGATGGTTTCTCTATTAATCCTAGAGATTATAAACCCAACGATAAATATACAATGAGTATGGATGTTATGTTCACAAGTTGGAATGCTCCTGCTGGAACAACCATTAGTGGACTTTGGATTGGTCAGAGGTATACTTCTGGTGGAGGGATAGACTCATGGAAGCGTATATGCACTATTGATTTACCTAAAGACCCTAGCAAAATGCTGAACCAATGGATAAGAATAACACAAACTTCAACGATACCGCCTTATGAAGACCCTGCTGTTGGTACGCAAGCAGCCATCATGGCTAAATTTACCGGCCCTAGTGAAGGTAGTTTCACGATTAGAGTTAGAAAGCCAAAACAAGAACAAGGTTCAACTGTTACTCCTTGGATGCCCTCATCTAGCGAAGTCACAACTGCTGAATGGCCAAAGTATATTGGATATAGTAATACTCTTAAAATTAATAAAGTTCCAACTGACTTTACTTGGTTTCCCATTACAGATACAGATTTATCATCTCTTTTTGTCCATAAAATAGGTGACGAATCAATTGAAAGTATATCTGTCAGTGGCTCATTTTCTTCTAAAATTGTTTCTAGAAAAATTGAATCATCAACAATCAAGCATACCTTTGTAAGAACAGGAAATATAGTTACACTTACTACGGAAACCAAATCAGTTATTGCTCCAACTATCTCGTATGATATCCCACCTGGATATAGACCGTTCAATGATGGCACTGACCCTATTTATGAACAGGTATTGTCCGGAGGGAAAAGTGCAACCATTAATTCTTCCAACGCAAAATGGCAACCTCGTGCATCTAGTGGATTAGATGCAAGATCAGTTGGAACGACTAGTTGGCCAACAAGTGATAGTTTCCCAGTGAAATTTCCAATTAATAGATATAAACCATATATTGGTCAAGATGGGGCAAAAGTAGGTAACGAATATTGGTTATTTGGTGGGTCATCGCCAGACCATAGGTCAACAGATTACATCCACAGGATTGATCCCACAAATTTTAGAGAGATTGGGGTAATCAAGCACAATCTTGGACATGCTAACGGCGTTGATTATCGCGATAATGCATTACTTGTCTATAATGGTAGTTCATTTCCACCAGAGATTAATTTATATAAAAACCCAGATAATGAAAAGACTGAGTTAAGAATAAATGATTATGCAAACACTCAGATTATATTTAAAGAAAGTAGCAAGCGACTTCCTGGTGATGGTTCTGCATGTTTTGGCGTTGATAAAAAGACTGTTTATTATTCTTATTCTACTGGCAGAAAACAAGTTGTAATTTTAAAAATTTTACTAGGTCTTGGCAACAATGATTTATCTGATAAAACTACTGATAAGTCTGATAACAAACATTGGGGTAGTTTCGTAAGTGGCAAAAGCAGTGATGATTACAATGGCACTGCTCAAATAATTGCGTCTTATACTGGTGACATTTTAGGGGATAATCAGCCTCAAGGAATGGCGTTTAACGGCGATTTATATATAGGCGTATCTATGCATGATCCAAAAGCTTATCAATTACACCTACTTGATAGTGGTAGATTTAAAGTCGTAGACGTGTATAATGCAGAAACGACTGATAATGAAAATAGGGTCATTCCTTTAGAACCAGAAATTACACTTATTGATCCGATAAAACGACGCTTATTTATTGGCTCACGTAGTGGAACTGATAATAGTCTATCAAACGTAGCCGAATTTACTTTATATTAAAGGTGCTTTTAACAGCACTTTTATGAATAACGCGTTTAACTTAACTTAGTAGACTTTATATCTACTAAAAAAATAAAAAGGAAAATAAAAAATGAAATTAAATTATAACTCTCGTGAGATTTTCTTTGGTAATGAAGCTCTAATCGTAGCTGATATGGCCAAGGGTAGTGACGGAGAACCAAAGTTTGATAATATTAAAATTGTAACTGGTTTAGTATCAGTTGGCTCAATGGAAGACCAAGCAGAAACTAACAGTTATCCAGCTGATGATGTGCCAGACCATGGAGTCAAAAAAGGTTCTACATTGCTTCAAGGAGAAATGGTATTTATTCAAACAGACCAAGCGCTCAAAGAAGATATCTTAGGTCAAAAAAGAACATCCAATGGTTTGGGTTGGTCTCCAACTGGCAATTGGAAAACGAAATGTGTTCAGTACCTAATTAAAGGGCGCAAACGTGATAAAATTACAGGAGAATTTGTTGACGGTTGGCGTGTAGTGGTTTATCCTCATTTGACACCAACAGCAGAAGCAACAAAAGAATCAGAAACGGATTCAGTAGACGGTGTAGACCCTATCCAATGGACTTTGGCAGTACAAGCAACAGAGTCAGATATTTATTTGAATGGAGGTAAAAAAGTTCCTGTTATTGAGTATGAAATTTGGGGAGAACAAGCTAAAGACTTCGCTAAGAAAATGGAAAGCGGACTATTCATCATGCAACCTGATACTCAACTAGTTGGTGGCGTTACATTAGTTGCTCCAGTTCTTGCAAACGTTCAAACTAAAACTAAAGGGCATAATGACGGAACAGTTGTTTTACCAGCTACTTTGAAAAACTCTAAAGGGCAAGATGTAAAAGTAACTTCGACAATTAGAGATGTGCATGGATATCATGCAACCAACAATGCGCTTGCTCCTGGCATTTATATCGCTAACTTCTCCGCCGAGGGCTATCCAGATGTTTCGGCAGGATTTGCTGTAACTGACAAACCCTAGTGTGCCCGACGGGGCTAACCACGTAGCCTTTGCATATAGCAAAGACGGAAGAGATAGATTCATGACCGTTTATCCTAACTTGAACTTGTTAGACGGTACTAAAGATTTCAGCGGAAATTGGGCTAATGCAGGTAGTTGGCAAAATGACGGAACGTATGAAGGGCTAACTGTTAAGAAAACAACCACTCAATGGAATGGTATCAATAAAACATTTACTGCACCAAAAGACGGAAATTATACTTTTTCAGCTTATGTAAAAGGGTCTGGCGGTAAATCAAATATGTATAGATACGTTTCCATAAATGGTGGGGGCTCAAATACTTTAGTAAAGGATAAAAAACTTGACGATACATTTGGTTGGTTAAGAGATTCCTTCACAGTAAACTTGAAAGCTGGTGACACTGTTAATCCCAAATATGAAATAAATGCTCCAAATGCAGGTTCAACTTTATGGACTGCTGGTCATAAGTGGGAAGCAGGTCCAATCGCTACTCCATACATGCCTTCGTTTAGCGAAGCAACAGCCAGCGATTATCCAAGCTATATCGGAACATATACTGACAATGATTCCAGCAAACAAAGCACAGACCCAGTAAGATATAGCTGGAAAAAAATAGTAGAATAAATAAAGGAATATATATAAAATGGCAAAACAATTAAGCACAGCACGTAAATTTAAAATGATTACAGGTAAAGACCTTTTTCAACAACAAAAGGCAATGGATACAGAACTTAAAAAAGAAGACGGAGAAATTACTGATGTAATGGAGTTCGTTCAATATGGTTTATACTTGGCTCTTTTTCAAGATAACATTGTAAAAGCTAAAAGCGACTTTGCAGACTTTCGTACTAGCTTTGAGTTCGATACTGACGGTAAAGGTCTTAAAGAACTTGTCGAACTGTGGCAGAAAGAAATTTAATGAGCTGAAAGGACTGTAAATGATTTTAAAACATGCAATTAGATACTTAGAACTAACTGGTTCGGACTTTATTACAGATTTAAAAGACTTTGCAGACCTACAAAAATCTTTTGTCGCTGGTTATATTCCTGATGACTTTACAGAGCAAATGGAGAGCTTTACAGACAAGTTGTTGATACTTTGGGTAGATTGTAACGGAGGACTGCAAAATGCCTTAGACGACAAAACAGAGCTTCCTACAACTAATGAGTTAATCAATATCTTCTGTAAGACTGTTTTTATTAAAGAAAAAGAGGAAACGGAAGACGATATGGTCTTCTTTTCTTCTAGTTCATTGATTAAGAAGAAGAAAGATACTGTAAAGGAAAATAAAACTTTAGAACTTTTGACTGTTTTAGGCAATAACGAAATTGATATAACACAGTTCATGGAAATGGAATTAGAACTTGTTTATAAATTAATCGAACTTATTGCAGAGAAGAAGAAAGAGGAAAAAGAAAAAGAGAAAAGGCGTAAAAGAAAGGGTATGTAATGGCAAGTAATGCAACGTTTGAGGTCGAGATATACGGTAATACCACGAAGTTCGAGAACTCACTTAAAGGCGTTAATACCGCAATGTCAGGTCTTAGAGGAGAAGCTAAAAACTTACGTGAAGCTCTAAAACTTGACCCGACAAATACCGGAAAAATGGCACAATTGCAAAAGAATTTACAAACGCAGTTGGGCTTATCACGTGACAAAGCAACAAAATTAAAAGAAGAACTTTCTAATGTTGACAAAGGTACGTCATCAGGTCAAAAGAAATGGCTACAACTTACCAGAGATTTAGGCACAGCAGAAACGCAAGCTAACAGGCTAGAGGGCGAAATAAAGCAAGTCGAGGGTGCTATTAAATCAGGTTCTTGGCATATTGACGCTAAAATGGACACCAAGGGTGTAAATAGCGGAATTGACGGCATGAAGTCACGCTTTAGCGGTCTTAGAGAGATTGCGGTAGGTGTATTTAGGCAAATTGGTGCTAGTGCTGTTAGTGCTGTCGGCAATGGCTTAAAAGGCTGGGTATCTGACGCAATGGACACCCAAAAAGCTATGATTTCATTGCAAAACACAATGAAGTTTAAAGGCAATGGGCAAGATTTTGATTATGTAAGTAAGTCTATGCAGAATCTTGCTAAAGATACAAACGCAAATACCGAAGATACTTTAAAACTTTCAACAACGTTCATTGGTTTAGGCGATACCGCTAAGTCAGCTGTTGGTAAAACAGAAGCATTAGTAAAAGCTAACCAAGCATTTGGTGGTACTGGAGAAAACCTTAAAGGTGTCGTTCAGGCTTATGGTCAGATGTCAGCAGCTGGCAAGGTTACTGCTGAAAACATTGGACAATTAACTGATAACAATACCGCACTTGGCGCTTCTTTAAAAGACACTATAATGAAAATGAATCCCTCGTTACAGCAATATGGTTCATTTAATGAAGCTGTTTCGGCTGGTGCTGTTTCAATGGGTATGCTAGACAAGGCTATGGACAAAATGGCTAAAGGTTCTGGAGGCGGAGTCAAAACTATTGGGGACGCGTGGGATAGCTTCAACGAAACAATGTCAATTGCTTTAATTCCTACTTTGAATGCTTTAACACCTATCATTAGTAGCTTAATAGACCAGATGTCTGACTGGGGCGAAAGTGCTGGTAAAGCTGTAACAAATGTAGTTAAGTATTTCCAAGACTTATTCAAGCAGTTACAACAAAACGGTGCAATAACTCAATTCTCCGCTATATGGGATAATCTAAAAAGTACGTTCGGTTCGGTAATGGGAATTATCGGTAACCTTATAAAATCTTTTGCTGGAGTTGATGAATCTACTTCAAAAAATTCATCTTCTGTTGAAAATGTAGCAAACACAATATCTTCACTTGCTAATAAGTTCGCTGATATCACGAAAAAAATTGCTGACTTCATTGGTAAAATTAGTAAAAGCAAGGAAGCAATGGATAATATAAAGTTAGCTTTAGCTGCTTTGGCTGGTGCTTTCGTAGCTTTAAAAGTCATTAATGGAATTGTTAAGGCGATTGAACTTTATAATAACATAGTTAAAATTGGAACAGCTATACAAGGCGCTTTCAATGCTGTAATGGCTATAAATCCATTCGTGGCTCTTGGCATAGCAATCGCAGCCATTGTTGCTGGTTTAGTTTATTTCTTTACTCAAACCGAAACAGGGAAAAAAGTGTGGCAGAGTTTTGTAGAATTCTTATCGCAGTCAATTGAAGCTATTAAACAGTTCTTTACTGGTTTAGGCACTTGGTTTAGTGAGTTATGGACTTCCACAGTCGAGGGTACAAAAACCATATGGAACGGAATAACAGAATTTTTTAGTGGCTTATGGAATGGAATAGTGACGATTATAACTAATGTTTTAGCTACAATAGCTAGTGCAGTAACAGGCGCTTATAACTGGTTCGTCACAACTTTCCAACCATTAGTTAGTTTTTATCAATCTATATTTAACCTAATAGGATCAATTATTAATGTAGCTTTTCAACTTATCTTGGCTATTATTCGCGGCGCTTACCAATTAGTCATTGGTACATGGAAAGGCCTATCAGGTTTCTTTGGTGGAATATTTAACGCTGTTAGTTCAATAGTTTCGTCAGTATTCAGCGCAATTGGAAGTTTTGCTTCTAGCTCTTGGGGAGTAGTTCGGTCAATATGGAGTGCAGTAGCTGGTTTCTTTAGTGGCATATTCAACGCTGTTCGTAGCGTTGTTAGTGGAGTGTTCAGCGCTTTTGGTGGCTTTGCTTCAAGCGCTTGGGGAGCAATTTCAGGTGTATTTAGTGGAGTTGGTAGCTTCTTTAGTGGAGTTTTCAATGGTGCTAGAAGTGTAGTTAGTGGAGTGTTCAGCGACTTTGGTGGGTTCGCTTCTAATGCTTACAATGCAATAACAGGAGCATTTAGTGGTATTGGCGGTTTCTTTAGTGGAATATTCGGAGGAATCAGTAGCACGATAAACAGCGTTCTTGGTGGTGTAACAAATACAATCAATAATATATCAGGAGCTATTAATGGTATTGCTGGAAAACTTGGCGGACTATTCAAAGGCTCTATGGTAGTAGGCTTAACAGATGTTAATTTATCTTCTAGCGGTTACGGTTTGAGTACGAACAGCGTATCAAGCGACAATAGAACATATAACACATTCAACGTACAAGGCGGTGCTGGTCAAGATGTTTCTAGCTTAGCACGAGCAATCAGACGAGAATTTGAATTAGGGAGGGCTTAATGGTAAGACAGTACAAAATACATACCAATTTAGACGGAACAGATGATAAAGTTTGGGACGTTACAAATGGAAAAATTAGATTTTATCAGCCCTCTAATTTAGGGTTACAATCAACTAATAATATTTGGCAAAGTAACGGTGCCGGAGTAATGGGAACACGCTCAATTACTCAACCACAAATAGAGTTTAAGCTAGAAACATTTGGCGAAAGTTTAGAAGAAAACTATCAATTAATGAAAGACTTAGTAAATGATATTCTTAGCAAAAAATTCGTTACACTTGAATATCAAACAGAAATTTTTCAGGTATATGCTGATTTAGCTTTAGCAGAAGTTACTAAAACAGAGGGTTACGGTAAAAATGGTACTTTCAGCGAAAAGATAACGTTCGACATAATCACAAAGTGGTACACTTACGAAAACTTAACTCTTGAAAAGATTCAAAATGGTCAAGTTATTGCTGGTAAGTCTAAAATTTATGGTGGAACAGCACCAGGAAACTATAAATATGTCAAAGGAGCTTCTTACACTTATTATGGAGAAAGCAATATAGACCGATTAAGTCGTTGGGATATAAAAGAAGAAATATTTAGTTTTGTAGGAATACTATATCCACATCTCCCTAAAATACCTGCTGGCATTAGGTTTTTAAATACTATTGGAAACGAATATACAGCAATTGTATTTAAGACGGAACGAGTACAGAATTATATTTTAATCAATACAGATGTAAATGACGAAATTTATCAAGGTTGGAGCGGAACAACTTCATTAAATTTATTTCCTGTAATGGACTTTGAACGATATAGAACACGTATAATCGAACAAGGTCAAATGGAGTTAGTCAATCTAACCAAGGCAGAATTTAAAATAAAGAGAAAGGCGGACTTCGTTTAATGTTAGAAGCTAATGTTTACGATAACTTTAACCCTAACTACTACAATATATCTGATTTTAGCCTTAAAAATGGTAAAAAAGATAAAAGAGGTCTACCTATACCAAAGGCAAGATGTCAAGTTATTAACTATGAGTTATGGGAAACAGGTTATCTTTACACTTCGTCAGCTACATTGACGGTTTCGGTAGAAGTTGGGGATATTGTTCAAATTCTTTTTCCTGAAGTTGTTCCAGTCGAGGAAGCTCTAGGTCAAAAGAAAAAGTTAAACTTAGATATGGTCTATCTTGTTACGAGTGTAGATGAAAGTAACAAAGCCACGTTAAAGAACTATTTTTGGGCAATGATTGAAAACCTAGATGTTCCTAATGCAATAACTAAAACGACAAACTTTGCTATCATTGATTATTTAATTGACCCTAATAAAAATAATTTAATGAGTTATGGTTATTTCTTCAATTCAACTATCTTTGCTGGAAAGGCTACGATTAACCGAAAAGCAGAAACTTCATCAGCTACTGACGCAGCAAAAAGGATATTTTCCAAGGTTCAATTTCAACCAACTACAACAATTCAACATGTTTCATCTGAAATAGACCCTAGAAACTTATTATTCATTAACTTCGCTTCTAGGAGCTGGAATAGAAATAGAATCACGACAATGGTAGATATTAAGCAAAGCGTATCAATGGACACGGAGACAATAGTAGAACGTTCAGCTTATAATTTTGCTGTCGTGTTCGTTAAGAATAAGGCAACAGATGACTATACAGACCCTCCTAAAATGTATACAGCCAAAAATAACGGCGATGTCATTGATTATAGCACTTATCATGGAGACGGAACAGACTTGCCAGATGTAAGGACAGCAAAAACATTATTTTATGACAGAGATGACCACGGAAACCCTCCAGACATATCTACTATTAAAGCAGAAATTTCTCCCTCTACTATCGTCACAAGGTTAACATTTAATCAAAACGAACTTTTGCCTTTGTATGTTAATGACTTAGTAGATATATGGTACGAAGGTAAACTGTATTCAGGTTACATAGCAGATAGAGTTAAAACAGAGTTCAATGATAGACTTATTTTTGTAGAAAGTGGAGACAAACCGAATGTTATATGAGTATGTAGCCACTTATGGCGACAAATATAGAATAGATAGCTTTAAAGGGCATAGAGAGCTTCGTAAAGACCACTTAGAACTATTGTCAGGTAAAGTATACTATAATAGCAAAAACACGCTTAGAATTGAAACTACACTCTTGTATGAAGTTGGTCAATTTGTATCAATTGGTGGTTATCCGTATGGCGGTAGAAAATTTAGATTATTAGAACTTTCAATTACTGATAACCCAGTTTTAGATAAAGCGAAGATAATTTCAAGAAAGGTAAAAAATGACAATTAAAAACTTTACATTCTTTAGTCCAAATAGTACAGAGTTTCCAGTAGGTTCAAATAATGACGCTAAACTCTACATGATGTTATCAGGAATGGACTACACAACGTTCAGGCGTACTGACTGGAAGTCTCCTGTTAATACAGCCTTAAACGTTCAATATGTTAATACTTCTTTCATTGTGGCTGGTCGTTACTTTGAATTGATTAATGAGACCGTAGCCCTTAAGGCTGACTCGTTAAACTATATTCACATTAATATCGATTTGACGAAAACGACAGCACCGGTTAGCGTATCTTGCGAAACAGCAGATAACAGTAATACAATTGACTTGAATAATGCTTCTGGGGTTTATAAACGTGTCGTAGACATCATTACAACTAATGGTTTAGGAGTGACGAACCGTGTAACACCTGACCAAAAAACAGCCGTAGGAGATTTAACTTCTAGCAAAATTAGAACAAGAGATTTAGAATTTACTGGAAACTTAAAAACTCCAGCGAAAAGAATTCTTTTTTCTGGTGCTTCGTTGTTACTTGACGGAGACGTTGTCAATGTTTCTAAAAATATATCAGACTGTGCTAATGGTTGGATTCTTCACTTCACAGAGTTTAAATCACATATGAACGGAAATACAAAAAACTCACTTAATCAGTGGTTCTTTATTCCTAAAGAATCAGTACAGTTAGCTGATGTAGGGCATTCTTTCGCTCTTGCTAATTCAACCGGCGGCATTGTAACTAAATTTGCATATTTGCAAGGAAATAAAATTACAGGTCATGAGGTAAACAATAACATACCTTCAAAACAATTCGCACTACAACACGTATTGGAATATTGATAAATATAATTTAGAAAGCAAAAAAAAATGGTAACGAAAATGATTTTAATAACTATCTTAATTTTAGCGATTCTTTTCGCAACATGGGTTAAAGATAGAGAAGCGATGAACCCACCTTTCAAGCGTAGACTTGTAATTGATTTGACGGTTGTATTCGCCCTGTGGGTTTTATATGCAGTCTTCTACTTTACTCAAACTCCTTCTACTTCAGATATTGCAAAAACTGTGATTAATGTAGGTTTATTATACTTTGTAGGACAGTTTATTTATTTAATCGCAAAAATTAGTCCTATGTTTGACGGTTTAGTTAAACTTATTAAAAAGAATGGTGTAAATATTCCTGAAGCGGAAGCGGAACAAACGGAGGATAAAAAAGGATGAATATAACTAATGCCGGTGTACGTGGGCATAATCCTACTGGGGTTGTAATTCACAATGACGCTGGTTCAAATGGTGCTAACGCTGGCTTCTACAACAACTGGTTACCTAATCATAACCCTGAAAATGGCTTTGCTCATGTTTATATTGGAAATGACGGAAGATTGCAGGCTTCGGACTTCTCTAACATGGCATGGCATTGTGCTAACTCATACGGTAATGCAAATTATGCCAGTTGGGAAGTATGCCAATCAGAGGGCGATTTAACCCAGTTCTTAAGAAATGAGCAAGCGGTACTAGATGACGTTGCCAAGTACATGAAACAATGGGGACTAACTCCTAATCATGATACTGTGAAGCTACATCAAGAACTATCAAGCACAAGTTGCCCTAGACGTTCCGTAGAAGCTCACGGTGGCAATGTAGAGAGTTGTCGCTCATACTTTATCGCAGAACTAAACAAACGCCTTACAGGACAAACTGGAGGCAATAACAACAACACAACAGAAAGCGGAGAAATTGAAATGTTTCTAATTAATTGTAAAGACACTAAAAATTGGTATGTATGCAATGGAGTATCAGCACGACATATTAAAACAACTCGTATGCTTGGCGGTTTCCAAGGTAAATTTGGAGCGATTAAGTTACCAGAAACAGTTATGTATCAAAAGGAATTTGAAGCAGAGTATGGAAAAGTAAACTAATAAAAAAGACAGCTTTATAGCTGTTTTTCTTTTGTAAATGAAGATATCATACTTTCTATTTTTTGATTTTTAATTTGCTATCTATTTTATATTTTACCAAGTAGCCCATGCAGTTCCACCTGAACCTTGGTATATGCTTACTGCTTTGTCTAAATAAGCCTGTGGGCTTAAATTAGATACTTGACCATGAACGCTTTGATTAATCTGTAATAGTCCCCAGCACCCAATAGGGTTTTCAACATAAGGGTTTCCACTAGATTCCTTGTAAATAACATCAAGCCATTTACTAGCGCTTACTCCTGTCTTACTTGCTAAATATTCACTAGCCTGTTCAGGACTTACGCTAGACCAATCCGTTCCAACGCTGCCATTAGTTGCTGTATTTGGCATAACTTCTAAACTAACTTCTTGCTCCCTTTCGGCTTCAAGTTGTTCTCTTGCTATTCGGTCATCTTCGGCTTGTTTTTCATCTTCAACTCGTTGTTCTTCAAGTGCTTTCTCCTTAGCTTGCCTCATATGCTCATATTTTGCTTTCTCTTGCGTTTTAAACTCTTGCTGATATAATTGTGCCACAATATCATTAAAGCCCTTGTCAGCCTTTTTATGAGCTTGTTGTATTAATACTATACTTCTAGTTGTGTCATCTGTTAAAATAAATATATTTCTTCTCCTTTTTGTTGCTTAATTGCTTACCTGATTAATTGCTTCAATAATATTATTGCCGGTATTTATTAGAATTTCATCACTTACGATTACATTCTTTCTTGAAAATAGTTCGTTCTCAATCTTCATAAAGTGCATTGCTTTAGCTAAAAATTGAGCTGATGATTCATAATAGATTGTTTCTAGTTCATCATCTGATAGCTGTGTTAAATCATCATTAGCAAAAGTTGTTAGTTTTCGCTTAATCTCTTTGCCATTGTCGTCTTCTTCTACAAAAAAATGTTTCATCTATTCATACCTCTAATTTCAAGTTTTTCAACAATATACCTTTTAGAGCCAAGCTCAAGGCTCACTAGATAATTATTAAAAGGGTCATTTTTGTTCAAGTCATTAGCAATCTTTCTAGCTGTTTGCTGTGGATATTTTGACCTATTTATTTTACTTGTATAATTGCGTAAGATTATCTCATTGCCTCTCTTTGCATTCTACGCTTCAATCGTTGCTTATACAGGTATTCTTTGCTTGGCTTTAAACTATACAATAACTCATCTAGCAAGTCCATAGCTTCTCCGCCTGTTCCTGAATTATTCATCTTTTTAAGTGTAAGCTCGTGCATTTCATCATCATTGAAAAACATAGTAAGATAAGGGAATGCTACGGTATGTGGTAAACTCAAGCGTGATTTAGTTGTATGTAACTTAGGCCATGTACCTGTCTCATCTTTAATTTTTAACTCAAGTTGGTTGATTCCGATACATTGCTCTTTTAGTACGCTAGTGATTCTTTCATATAATTCTTCGTTTGTCATTATGCTATAACCTCAATTATTTCTGTATGCTTTTTAACTTCATGTCTTTGTTCTTCTGGAAGCAATTCATTCCATTTTAAAGCCTCTTTTTTATTATAAAACTTACGTGATTTAATTTCTTTTTCCAATATCCAAGATACTGTGTAGTATGTAAATTCATCTTTCATTATCCAATTACTCCTGTCTTTATGTTTAATCTTTGCTGACTTGATAAGTGATATAAATTGCACCACTTACAGTGATAAGCTCTAACTGGTATCTTGCCAGTTTTCTTTTTGTTATGCTGTGCATTTGCTATTGAATATAAAGCGCCCATTTTTGTGTATTTGCGTTTCTTACACATATTATTCACTAGCTTTCTTAATCATTGCTTGCTTATAAGCCATAATCGTTCCGTCAAACATAGCACTTTGGATTTCTCCTTGTTTAATAAACCCTTTTTGTTCTAATTGAATTACTTGTTTTGTTAATCCTTTTAATGTAAATGCTGTTGCTACTTTAATTTTGTCCTTAGGTTTTCTGTTAAATAATTTCATTTGTTTTTTCACCAAAACTTTCTATTTTCGTGTCTTCATAATTAATTATCAAAAACACTCCATTCATTTATCGTAAATAATTCAAAGCCATTTAGCTTACTTTGTTTTTCAATTTCCACTTGATTTCTATCTAGGTCTGTCAGCAGTTCAATTACAGGCATACCGTTATCAATCCACCTGATGACTGTATTAGCTTTAAGGCCGAAATACTTAGCACATTGAGCCTTACAACTAAAGTGTAGCTCTTCTTCCGTAGTAGGGTTATAAGCTACTACCTTTATAGCTTTTTGCATTTCCGTTATTTAACCTCCTTTTCTATAAAACCATGATATCAAATTACTTTATATTTGTCAAACATAAATGTTAAATATCTTCAATAAATTCTAAGTATCTTTCATCAATCGCTTTTATCTCTTCTTTAGTGAACTCTGATTTAAAGTTATTTCTTTCTTCTTTAAACCCTAGGAAGAGAAACTTATTCCCTAGCTCGTTTTTAAAAGAGTTTAAATATCCTTTTTTGTTGTTCATTAATTTAACATTGTATTTTTCCATTTGTATCTCCTTAATTTCTATAATGCCATTATATCAAAAAAAGTCAATGCTGTCAAACATTAACTTTCAATCTTTTAACCAAAAATTAGATCCGCTTCTTCTTGTAATACTTCTTCAGGAATTTCAGCACCACTTACATCATATTGAATACTTAACAAGTACATTGTCCATTTTCTTCTGAATGCTTTATCTTTCATTTGTTCTTCTGTGAAAGTTGTGTTGATTCCATATTCTTCTACGATTTGTTGTTTTCTAGTTGTTAATACTATCATTGTTTTGCTCTCCTTTATTTCTATAAGACTATAATATCAAAAAAAGTTCACACTGTCAAGCATAAACTATTTTTAATTATTTTATTACTTCCCAGCGTTCAAAATCATCAGCAATATCTTGTATAAAGCCCATAATGTCGTCAGTAGTGTACTCTGTAAGCTCATTCTCGTTACTTAAGTTAGCAAGTTCTTTGGCATAGTCTAAAGCCTTGTTACGGTCTTTGTCGTAGCTTTCGCCCTCTTTCTTGCCAGCTCTTACTAGATACTTTAATACCTGCATTGTATACCAGCCTACAAGTTCTTCGTAGTTAAAATTATGTTTCAAGTATTCGTTAAGTTCCACACCGTATTCGTTGGCATAGTGCCGATTTTCTTTTAAGTTCATTAGATAATTCCTCCAATCCATGTAATAAGCAACGTTGCGATTATACCTATCCAAGTGATAGCGATAAGTGTAAAGCCGACACCTGCAGCTATCATTAAAGTTTTTACTGTATCTTTCATTTTGTCCTCCTCTATTTATAACTCTATTCTATCAAATTACTTTTACTTTGTCAAACATTAACTGTTTTTAACCATAAATAATTTCTCACATTTATCATTTCTTGTTCCACTTTCCAAAGTGCTACGTGCTTTATCAAAAGAATATACAACTTCAAAACGTTCATCTGAAATTGAATAACTTGAAATTATCACGATATTAGTTTTAGCTATTTCAAATGCCCAGTCATAAAACTCTTGACTATCGAATGAATTAATATAACTTTTTTGGTAACTTCCTTCATAAGGAGGGTCAAGATATAGAACAGCTCCAGAAACATCACTAAAAGTATGATAACTTTTGTTTGTAGCTTTTACTTCGTCAAGTTGTTCAAGTTGTTGAAGTCGTTGAAATTGTTCAAGTTGTTTATACTTTTCAATCGATCTCTTATATGTTTCTGTCTGTTTATAACCGCTAAAAACGTCATGCTTTTCAATTATTTCTTTAGCTAGATTATATTTTAAATCTGAAATTTCTTTGTTGTACATATAGCTTGCCTTTTTATTACCGAAAGAGTTAATCAGCAACTTCAAAAAGTCGTCTGTCGTCTTGTTTTCTTTCTCCTTAATCTCGAAGAACTCCGTACGTGAAACAATAAGGGTTTTAATCCACTCACGGTCTTGTGATATAACTCGTTCAAATGCGTTGGTTATATCCTTGTCCAAGTCATTATAATGCACTTCTAAGCCATTTAAAACACATTCGGCTGTAATTGCTCCGCCACCTCCGAAGATGTCGTATATCGGCTTGTCTGTGCCAAAGTTCTGTTTTATAATTTCAATTATCTTCTTGCTTATCTTTTTCTTACTTCCTTGGTATGGTAGCCCAATAGGTCTACCTTTTCTGATTTTCTTCTCGTCTAACTTAAGCATTAAAATCCCTTGTCTTTCTAGTTTGATATAATTTATTCCAGTTTTCTATAAGTGCCAGCAACTTAGGTTCATTATATTCAGTAAATAGTTCAATCTGTGATGTAAACCAGCAGTGTAGACAGCGATCGCAACTATAACAGATGTTTGTGTATCCTCTGCAACCTTTGCAAACTCCTAAGCCGTCACTCGTTGGAATATCGAAGCAATGGCAATATCTTTTATCATTAAAATATTTTCTTTTCATTGTTACCTTTCTAGTTTAATTATATACTATTATAAGCTATTTCTTTTTAATTATCAAGCGATAACCTCCATAAACCACTAATAAAATAATTGTTATAATAAATAATGGTGGAATAAATACAGTTACTGCAAGCCAAATAATAGACACTAAAGTATAAATCATGATTTTAAGTATTAGTTTACCAGCAGAAGTATCTTGAAAAGTTATATCCTCATCTGATGATGAATCATCTTCTGTTGAATTACCGTAAAATACTTTGTCTTCATTTACTTCGTACTGGTTTCTACAATAATCACATTTACCATTAGTAAATCTATGACTCCCGCAGGTTTGACACTCCTTTAGCTCCATTAGACGATGCCTCCATAGTACAAGTTAGGGTATTTGGCAATCATTTTATTATTTATAAAATCAAAGTTTTCTTTCCAAAAGTCAGGTTTCAACCCATATAAACCAGTTATGTACTTCGTAGCATGGTCAAAATCTCCATTAATTTTATAAATTGTTTCAATTTTTTCAAGTGCTTTTTCTTTTGTCATTGTTTTACCTCTTTCCTTAACTCGATGTACTAAGTATATCAAAAAAAACTCTAAGCTGTCAAGCCTAAAGTTTTTATCATTAATTATTGTTATTTCAATTTATTCTTGAACCAGATGATTCGTTCTTTGAACCAAGCGTCGACTCCTTCAGGACGTAGCCATTTCCCTTGTTTAACTCCGTTCTTTTCCATGAACTCAATCACTTTAGTTGGAGTTTCTAGGTCGTCCCACATAGTATATTGTTTTGCTGAATTGAATTTACTAAACATTTCAAGTGTTTCGATGTAGCTATCTTTCAAAAGTTCCGTGTCAAGCAATTTTTGGGCTTTCTCAGCACGTTTAACAAGTCGTTCGTTAGCTCGTTCCAGTTGTTCCTTTTGTCGCTGTAAGCTCAAGTTATGATTGATGTAAGCAATTTGCTGTGCATGTCGTCCAAGTTTACCTTGCGTATTAAGCTCGATTAGTTTAGCCATTCCCTCGCCAAGAATTTCATCAGGGACAAGATTATATTTGTATTTTTTATTTGTGTTGCGTACGTAGTTGTCAAGCGTTTGTTTGATTTTAAGTTTTTTGTGTAGTTCTCTTAATGTTGTCATTTTAGCACTCCTTCATATATTTTACCAAACTTCAAAGCATTAATTTTCACTAACTGTTTCAAGTCTGATATGAATTTCTGTTCTCCATCGAAGTCAAAAGGCATTGATACGTTTTCCTTTATCCAAGTGAAAGCTCCGTCAAAGTCTTGTTTTAGTAAGCTAATCTTATCCACGATATCGATAATTTGTTCTTTTTCCTCTGATGTGTACATGTAACCTACTTTCTATCAAAAAGGCAAATCTTCAGTGTTAACTTCAATCGGTTCAGCTCCTCCAAATAAGTCCTGTTTAGCTTGTGCTTGACTATTATTATCATTAGGAATAAATACTTTTTCAACCGTAGGGAAAACAAAGTTATAGTTTACGTATTCGCCTGATTCCTTAGCTTGTACACGACCGCTGACCGTTATGGTGTCTCCTAATTGAATGAAGTCAGGCAAGAAAGCCGAACCGTACGCAACTTTTACGTTAGAACCCTTTTCTTTTTCAAACAAAGGAACTGAAATAATTTTCTTATCGCCTTTTGCTGTGTTTACTGTTCGTGTATTCTTTTCGTTTACTTGTGCTGTAACTGTGATAATTGCCATTTTTTATTTTCCCTCTGTTGCTTTCCAAATTGTCATGATATCAAAGATTTCTTTTTTTGTCTTTGTTTTAAGTAGTTCCATATTAGGATATCCAAGTTCTTCAGCTCGTTTTAGCGCTGGTTGAATCTCTCTAAGTCGTTGCTTTTCTGCTTCAAGTTCTTTTTGTTCTTCTGTCATGTCAGGTAGGTCTTCATTTGCATAGATGTATAATCCTAAACCATGACGAGCGATTGCCTTAACAAGTCCACGCTGAATGGCTTTATTTACGTCCATTGAAGTCAATTTTTCAAGTGGGATAGATTGGTTTCGATAGTCCATAACAGGTAGATACTCAATATGTTCTAGGCCCTCAATAGTCATTCCAACTTTAACCCATGCTGTGCGACCGTCTGTGTGATAGTTTAACCCTTGTTCATTTTCATAAACTTTACTATTAGCTTCAGGATATACTTTTTTAACTTCAGCCCAAGCAAACGCCCAAGATAAATAGTCAAGGTTGTTCTTTTTACTCTTTTTATCATTAACATTAATTACGCTTAATTTTTCGTATACGCTCATTTTCTCCTCCATTTATATTCTCCCGCACTTTTTCTTTTTCTCTTCCTGCTTTGTATCTGAAAGCTCACAAAAGTTAGGTTTCGTTTTTTTAAGCTCTTCAGTAACTTTTTCCACAACTTCCTCAAGCTGTTTTTCATCAAATTTAATATTAATTGTTTCCATTTTCTCCTCTTTCTATAATAAATACATCGCCTTGTCTTGTAATTTCAATATTATATTTAAGCATAGGTAAAATATATCCGTCATCCCAGTAGTTCCACAAGTCATTTATTAAACCATACAGGCACTCGTTAGGTTCTGCCCTATACTTAACTTCGTTCATTTCTTCGAGCTCTTTAGATAGCTTTCTTACGCCTCTGGCATAATGTTTACTAGCTTTTTCTCTGGCTTTTAAACTTTTGTAGTTGCTTTTCATAAATGAACTTTCTAATATCGTCTTTCTGCTGTTTTTCCTCTTTATCAGACCAGCCAACTTTTTGACCTTTTCGCTTACCGCTTTGATAAACTCGCCTGTTATCATCAGGAAAGCCATTTTTCTCGAAGTACATTCTAGCATATTCAAAGTAATTTAAACTGTTGATGTACTGCTGACTATCTTTTTTGTGATAATTGAGAGTTGTTAATCGCCTTTCATTTAGAATTTCAAAAGATGTTATCATACTTCTTCTTCAATGAAACCTAAAGTTAGCAAGGCTTTATATTCTTCACTATCTTTTTTAACTTCAAGTGCAAATTTTTTATTTCCCTTTAGTTCATTTGTTAAACCTGCATAATATAATGGAGTTCCTCCGCTACTATCAGAAAAGTTATAAAACTTATACTTAGATTCAATTAATTCATAACCATTAATGACAGCTTCAACCATTTTCAATTTACCAGAATTTTCAAAAGCTCCACTTTTTAAATCATCACCGTCTGTTAAATTATATTCCCAGCCAAAACGAGTGATGTGATAGATTGCTCGTTTTTTGTTTTCTTCATCTTCAAAGTCTCCAAAAGTTGAAAGAAATTCAGCTTGTTTTTGCGTTAATTTAACTACCATTTGTTAATTCTCCTTTATTTCTATATATACTATTATATCAAAATTATTTACTATTGTAAAGTATTAGATGATATTTTTTCATTTATTTCTACTTTTAATTGTAATGCTTTAATCAATGCACGTTTAGAATAACCATTTTCGCAAGCTGTATGCAATTTTTTAGACTGTCTGACTAGAAATTCAGCACGACCAAGCCATGCTTTAAAAAGCTCGTCATTTTTCCATTCCGCTTTTACCATTTCTTCTAATGCACGATATAGCCAGCCATACACTTCAGCATGTAAGTTAATTGCCTTGTTTTCGTAATTAATCATTTTCTGTTACCTTTCCTTGCTCTTTAGCTAAGTCTAAGAAAGCCTGTGCCGATTCTTTCGTCGTTTCGATTGGAGTTTCAGCCTTTACTTTTTCCACTAGTTCGCTATCAGGTTCTTTTTTAGATTTATTGACACAAGTAAATACTGAATCAACGTAAGAAAAGTTTAAATCATCATCAAACTGGTAACCACGCGCTTTGACTGACAACTTAGAAAAGTCGTTATGCTTGCCACGTTTAGGGCTTAGCATTAGCATAAACTCTGCCCAAGCTGTAAGAGTAGAACCACCTAAGGCGTCACTAGGCTTTACCATATAGGCTTTATCGTCCATTGAGTTCGCATAAGCTGATTTATTTGCATGAGCTACCAATAAGAAAGTTACATCTTGAAAGAGCAATTTAAGCCGTGTAATTCTTCTAAGCATTGGTTCAAAGTCTTTGCTGTAAAGGATATCTCCATTTCTCAACATGGTCATTAGGTTATCCAAGATCACGAATTTTATATCATTTTCTTTAATGTATTCATATAACAAATTCATATGGTTGGAATCATCAAGCATAAACTCTCCACCTGTCAAAAAATGTAAGTCTTCTGGTGCATTATCTTTATTTCTGAGCCGTTTATTTAATTCTCGATCGCTGTCCTCATTGTCTATGTATAGCGTCTTACTACGCTTTGTATCATAACCAAAAAAAGGTAACCCTTGTGATACCATTAAAGCCATGTGCATTGCTAGAGAGCTTTTAAACGACTTAAATGGAGCTACTAATATTCCAGCTTGCGAACTAGGCATTAATGTATCAATAAGCCAGTCATCTTTTAAATTTATTAAGTCTTCACGCTCTTTTAAGTGCTTGGCTGTCTGTACTTTTTCAAATATATTTGTCACTTTTTATTTCTCCTTTAGTATATAATATCAAAAAAGACTTGAAAAGTCAAGCCTTAAACCTATTAAGTTCATAAATGTGTAGCCATAAGCAAATGAACCATAATAAAGCAACAATTAAATCAATGACTTCTCCTGTAAACCCTGAATATCCAAACAAAGCAATTAGAATAACATCAAAAATAATCTGTAATATAGTTATATTTTTCATATATTTTCCTTTTCTTATACCATAGTATAAAAT
>SKEQ01000648.1_pt1 | contig 22944 bp, 20 predicted proteins | sample 4826751 | NCBI WGS metagenome assembly SKEQ01 (sample SAMN11008805, study PRJNA524170) | human gut metagenome | biome: Human fecal sample; material: Feces; isolation source: fecal sample from pouch patient p44 | host: Homo sapiens | place: Israel: Tel-Aviv | collected 2013-07-11 | reverse complement strand
CATGTTTCCGTCCAGCAGAAGCGGAATAAAGCTCTGCATTGTTACCGATTTGCCGGAACCATTCGCCCCTCGAAGCAGCATACGTCCATCCAGAAAATCAAATTCTTCCTCATCATAGTACCAAAAATCGAGCAATCCCACTCTGTTTATTTGCCATTTACTATTCATCTCTTCCTCCGTTTTTCAAAAAATCTTCCGGATATTTTCCATAGATTTTTCCTGCTGTTGGTCTGATTTTCACATGATCTGCTCCAATTTCTATCAGCATCAGCTCTTCCATATATCTTTCCACTTCCCAATAAAACTCGGCAAACGTCATCTCCCGGTACGTCTTATTAAATCCTTCTCCGAATTTTTCCTTGCATTCTTCCACAATTGCACGAAAAACTTCCTTTGGAATACAAATCTGTTCATCCAGTGGAACGGTAATCCTTCCCTCTGTTACTCTTTTCTGTATCAGTTGATTTGTCAAAAGAACAACGTCAGAAAGTGTATTTCCTTCCGGAAAACACCTCCCCAGTCTGCACTCTTCTCCCAGCACGAGAAATGCACTGCTGCTGTGTACATGCAGTTCACAGTCAAATAATTCTGCCAGGTCCCCCTGTATCATATTTCTGTAATTTCTCAGATAGGCAAAATCCTCCTCTGATTCCGCATCCTTATACATTCCCATCGACATCAGAAGCTTTCGGTATACTCTCTGCCTACGCACAATTCCTCTGTCTTCATTCACATCGATCCACTCTTCTTTTTCAAACTCCTTTGCAGATGTGTAACCCATGATGTCCTGCGTGAAGTTTTTCATAAAATACCGGGATGCTCCTGTATTTTCGTATAATACCTCACTGGTATCATCTTTCGCAAATCCTTCTTCACTTCCATCATCCACATTCAGAATGCCGATGACTACACAGTATTTCATAACCTTGATCATATGACGTCTGTACCGGTAAACTGTCCAGTCGATCTGCTCCTCCTGATACTGGCTCTGTACATATTCTGTCAATTCTGACAATACAAATTGCTCTTCCGCCTCTTTATCCTCCAGAAACATGAGCACAAGACAGAAAAACACATACTCAATCGGCTCTTTAAATTCTAAAATGCCCATCCAGTTTTCCGGAACTGCAGGCATCTTTTCTACCTTGATCATATACGGATTCACGACCACCTGATACCCGAGCTTCTCCATCAGGAATTTCTTCTCTTCTCCCGATGAAAGCTCTTCTTTCACCTGATAATAAAGCTCCCTCTCTCTGGATTTTAAAATCCATCGGCGGTTTAATAATAATTCCAACGTTCTCATTTTGATTCCCCATCTTCAAACACAATTGTATAAGCAGGCATCTGAAATGTTCCATCTGTACATTCTAACATACAATACTCTTTCACATCTGCCCGTTCAATATAATACATCTGCCCGTCTTCTGTTTTTGCACGATGATTCTTCCTTTCCAGAGCCTTTGAAAGCCACAGAAGAAACATATCCCGTACAGGTGGTTCGATCACCGGAAGACTTGCAAACTCAAGTCGTCCGTTGTGTATATAGCTCCCAAGCAGTTTCCTCTCCTCTTCCAACCTCCTGATCATCAGCAGCCGCATCTCTTCCTTCTCTTTTGACCGGTCGACGATACCGCTTCTTCTGGCTTTTTGTTTGTAGGTGCGCACTCTGGGAGTGACTGTCACGGCATATGCTTCTTCCTCATATACACCACTGTTAATGCTGTCTGTCTCTCTGCTCAATTCTCCTTTGAGATGGAGCGGCTTCTCGATCCCGAATACGACCGCTGACAGTCGATGTGCCTCGTTGATATCCCTGCACTTTCCAAATATGTCCGCCAGCTTTTTATATTCCTCCCGCCGATTTGAGCCCTGATTGCTCATCTCACTGATTCGTGTGGCATATCTGGTAATCTTCCGGATGATTTCGTTTGTTGTATCAAACACTTTTCCCGCTTCCGATTCCATCCCGTCTTTTCCTGAAAACCACTCGGAAATACTTTCCCAACGCCCCTTCATTTTGTCATAAATCATCTGCTCATCAATCTCTGTATCCATTCTCGGAATCGAGAGCTCATACTCTGTCACTTTCTGCAAAATCTGATTCACGACCTCCCGGTCAACACTTCGGAGCTGCTGCTCGATCGCAGTCACATTTACCTGGAGGCTCTTTACAAACGAGCGAAGGTACTCGATCAGCCGGTCTTTAAACACAAGAAACTCTTTTGTTTTCATCATCTCTTCTGCTTTTACACTGTTTAATTCCCTCATATAGTCCTGGTAATTCTGATTCAACCGAATAAAATCACTGTTCAGATCATTCCACCATCCATACCGCTTTTCCGCTTCTGCCTGTGACATCTCCCCCAGCCTTCCAAGGCTGATCCGAAGCCGCTCCAATAAAGTAGGCTCCAGCGAAGAGCCTTCGATCAACAGATTTTCAATCCGAATCACCATTCGCTCGACTTCAACTGCTGTCTCAGAAAGCTGATAGCGAAACTTCTTATTTTTAAATTCCTCAATCGTTGTCACTTTCCGGGTATCCTGAATTGTAAGCAGATTTCCCCAGGATACAAGCGCCGCCAGGTCCTGCTGACACTGTTCCATCGTATATTCCTGAAAATAAGGATCTTCTTTTAACTCCTCAAAGACGTCCTCCTGATACATCCAATATTTTAATTTTTCATACTTCAAATAAAAAAGCCGAATGATGGGACGATATCTGTCTGTATTCTCTACATTCAGATATCTTGCCTCCAACATTGGCTTTCTCATTTTTTCTTGAATTTTCATGTCATCAATTCCTCTTGTATTTTTATTCTTCATCGACTTCTGCTGTTGTTATTTCTGTGTTCAGAATAGCATATCGAGATTGAATCTACAAGGGATTGGATATATGTTTTTGATTTTTTATTGAGATGGGTGGTGTGAACAGTAACGAGAGCAGTGTATCTGCACAGCAGGGGCAAGTAAGTTTTGTATTATTATTTTTGCGATTCTTCCTAATGACAGCTGTTACTTCCGCATCCCTGCTCACCACATGTATGTCCTTCCCCGTGGCTGTGCTCATGGTGAGAACACTTCACATCCGGATTATAATCCAGTGTTTCATTAATAAATGCTTCCACTGCCTTATCCGCATCTCCCAAAACTCCTCCGAAAAGCTTAATGCCTGCTGCCGCTAAAGCCGTCTGTGCGCCGCCTCCGATTCCGCCACAAATCAAAACATCTGCATTTAATGCATTAAGCACTCCCGCCAATGCGCCATGTCCGCTTCCGTTCGTATCTACTACCTCTGAACGTACTACTTTTCCTTCCTCTACATCATAAATCTTAAATGTTTCTGTGTGCCCAAAGTGCTGGAAAATCTGTCCATTTTCATATGTTACTGCTATTCTCATTATACCCTCTCCTTTTTCCACTGCATATTTTTGGTAAATCTCCTGTTTGTAACATCCTCCAAAGCTGCAGCTGCTACTCTGACCGTCGCAGATTCTGAAATCCCCGCCCTCGATTCTAAGCGGATGTCCATCAATGAGCGCATCTGCTATTTTTTTCCTGGCAAGCTCGTAAATCCGTTGAACTGTTGTTCTTGCAATCTGCATAGATACTGCACACTGCTCCTGACTATAACCTTTCTTGTCCAAAAGACGAATTGTCTCGTACTCATCTACCGTCAGAACAATGGGTGTTTTTTTCTCAGTATCATCTGCCGGAAAAAATTCTAAAACATTGGGGAAATGGCAGACTTTTCTGCATTTTACTGGTCTCGGCATAAACTGCTTTTTCTATCGTTTTACATTTAATCTGCTTTTCTATCCAATTATCTTGTGCATTTTTAATGATGTCAAATCATCGCTCTTTTTCTTTATTTACATTTTTCAGTTACAATAACATATCCTTAACAAATGTATTCCGATAGTCACTCGGTGATATTCTATATCTTTCCTTGAAAACTCGGTTAAAGGTTCTTTGACTTTCAAAACCACAATCAAAACATATATTAGTTATAGTATCCTGTGTATTTTCCAATGCAGCAACTGCATAATTTAATCGTACTCCATTCACATATTTATTAAAATTACAATGAAAGGTTTTGGCAAACATTCTTGACAATACATATTTACCAACTCCCAAATCGAGTGCCATTTTTTCCAGACTTATTTCATTTCTAAAATTCTTTGCTATATACTCCACGGAATTATAAATAAGATCATCACTTCCTAATGACTTTTTATCAATCATCGGCATGTCAGTAAATACATATGCAATAATTATTTGCGCATAAGCCTGCGCCAATATTGAATTACACTCTGAATTTTTTGTCAAAAAATTGATTGCGTGAACCACATCCGGATGCATATTTTTTTTCTTTAACACTGGATTCTCAGGACTATATGTTTGCAATTCTTTCAGATATCCAGATAGTACTGCCGGATCAATATGTAAAAAAACGACTTTGTTTTCTCTTTCTCCGAAGACTTGATAATGATGTATTACATTTGGAAACACGATTGCGAAGTCGCCTTCATTCATATCATATAGCTCTAACCCCACTCCAAGTGCAATATTACCATTTGTCACATATACAATCTCTATGGCTTCATGTAAATGTGGTGGCATGTGTACTGCTCTTTTCCACTCGACCGATATTCCTTTATCTCTATTTTCATATACTAACAACATTTAGAACCAACTCCTTTTTCTTAGCTTTTATTTTGTCATATTGTCCCATTTTTATCTGCCCATTTAGAAAAAGGACACTGCATCGTATGATACAGCATCCTTATCCTTCCTATGTGAAAATAGTTGTTGTAAGAACAAATTATGCAAACACAAACATCATATTAAAAACTATTCACTAATCTTGAGCCGCTCTATATTTTTTACTCCCCTAGTTCAATATTTATCGATACATCCTGTATATCTTCATTGCAACTAACAAATGGTAAATGAATATCTGATGTCTTCTTCCGCACTGATATGATATTCGTCTTCCACATCACTTTGCCAGCTGTCGATACCTCCGACTCCTCTGACTGCTCCGTATACGCATAAAACTGTTCTTCTTGCTGGTGGTAATTCCTCATGATGCAGAGCATTTTCAATTTCAGATGCTGTATAAGGAAGGCATGAAAAAGCAAATTCCTTGTCTTTCTTCTCAATACGGAGTGTCTGTGGTGACTGATCTGTTCTACTATTGTCAAGACTTGTATGTCTGCTAATTTCAAGCCACTCTGTATCCATTCTCATTCCACATTCCTGTGGGACAAGGTAAGGTGTCAGGCTCAAATCCGTCACTTCATAAATACCTTTTTGGGCACCTGCTTTTCTATCCGGATATGTCTCCCCTGATAATCCTTTATAGATATATTTATCTGCAAGTGTTGGCATGATAAAACGCATTCCAAATACTGGAATCTCAGGCAGTCCTTTTACTCCATTATAATGTACATCCACCTGGATTTTTCCGGATACATCAACCGTATATGTCACAAGTACCGTTGTTGACGGATTGGATATTGTCTCATAAGTATATTTTACAATGATCTCATCAGCAAAAACATCCCCACCGAAGCTGTTATTGTCCGGTGCATATGGTTTCTGCACTTCTCCATCCATGATAACCTGTGTTTCCTTACAGTCAATAAACATATCTGCTGAAAGCCAGCTTCCGCTTTTGATATGGAACTTGCTTCCTCTGTCGTTATCTGTCAGCGCTCTCCAGAAAGTAGGTTTTGGGCAACGGTACAGCCACTCATATCCGTTTTTAACGATAGATTCCAGTCCGCCTTGTGCATAAGAAAAAATATAATCAAATCCTTCACCATGTACACCAAGTGTATAGTCACCATAGACCACTCTTAATTTATCTGTATAAGCCATAGTAATACCTCACTTCCTGCATTGCCGGTTTCTCTTTTCTGTCAGCAAATACGATTCCATTTGCTGAGAATTCATAGTCTGAAGGTTTATCGTCAAAGTCTCCGCCATAGCGTAAAACTTCTTTTCCTGTCACCGGATCTTTTACAAGAATTGCCTGATCGATAAAATCCCATATAAATCCACCCTGATACATATCATATTTATCAATCAGCTTCATATAAGATCCCAGACCTCCCATGGAATTACCCATGTCATGCATAAACTCACATAATATATAAGGTTTCTTCGGATTGTTATTCAAATACTCCTCTACATCCTCCGGCTTTGCATACATTCTTGTTTCCATGTCAGAAATCGTATCCTCATATGCCCTATTGTAATAAGAACTTTCATAATGAACTAATCTTCCATCTTCCTTTTCAGCAAAATAAACGTTCATTGCTTCAATGTCATCACCCGCATAAGATTCATTTCCTAAAGACCAGAATAAAACGGATGTATGGTTTTTAAATGTTTCAAAATTGTTTCTTGCACGATCAAGTACAGCCTCTTTCCACTGTGGAAAAGATCCCGGCACATTGCAGGATGGTTCGATTGCCCCTAATTTCTGGAAGGATCCATGACTTTCCAGATTCGTTTCTGCCATCACGTAAATTCCTGCATTGTCGCACATATAATACCACGGTATCTGATCCGGATAATGACAGGTGCGTACCGAATTAATATTATTTCTGAGCATACATGCGATATCTGCTCGCATATCTTCTAATCCAATGCATCTTCCTGTTTCTGGATTCCACTCATGACGGTTTACTCCTGTGATAACCAAGCGTTTTCCATTTAAATAAATAATCTTATCAATAATCTCAATTCTTCTGAAACCAATATCGTAAGGGATTACTTCTACTAGACTTCCATCTTCCGCCTTAAGCTCTACATACGCATGATATAAATAAGGATCATGATTATCCCACAGTTTAACAGTTTCTAGATCAGTACAAATCGTACCTTCTAATTGGTCATTTTCTTTCTTTAACTGTACAGATTTTTCTACTAACAGATTTTCTTCCCTGTCTTTTAAAATAAAATTAGCAGTGATACTCTGAGCATCCGGTGCAGATACTTTCATGCTGACAGATACGCTTCCACTTACATTATCCTGATTCAACACAGGTTGAAACCATACATCATCCATATGTACATCCGGTATCGCTTTCAAAGTAACATTTCTAAAGATTCCAAAAAAGCGGAAAAAGTCTTGGTCCTCTAAAAATGCTGCTGTGCTCATCTTGTGAACCTGAACTGCCAGCACATTTCCCTTTTCTTTTATATAAGGTGTCAGGTCAAACTCAGAAGGCGTAAAACTATCTTCTGCATAGCCCACAAACTGACCATTCAGCCACAGATACATCGCTTCTTCTACACCTTCAAAACAAATATGGATTCTTTTCCCACACATGCTCTTATCCAGGTCAAAGTATTTGATGTAGGAACCTACCGGATTGTACTCTGCTTCTGAAAACATTCCTTTTTCTGCTCCGGTCGCCTCCATGCTGTAAGCTCCTCTGTGGTACTCTTTTCCTTCCCACGGATACATGGTGTTAATGTAGCGGATCTTATCATATCCAGCCAGTTCAATATGTCCCGGAACCATAATTTTATCGAATCCTGATGCATCAAATGTTTCCTCATAAAAATTAACTGGTCTGCTTTTTACATTTTTACTATAAGAAAACTCCCACTGCCCATTTAATGACTGAAATAATGGGTTTTTCTCTTTTTTCATGTCCGAATAATCCGAATAGTAGGAATGATCACTATGCGGAGCTAATTGATTCACCTTAAATACTTCCGGATTATCCAACCATTTCATATCAGCATTCATATTTTTCCTTCCTTTCCAAACAAATCCCCAAAAAAGATTTTTGGGATTTGTTCGTTAAAAATTTCTTGTTCTATTTTAGTATACACCTACAAATGAGATTACAGGAGCAACTCTTGAATCTTCAATACGAATTTCAATTGCATCTGTTTCTACACCCTGCAAATCGATGATCTTCTTATAACCAATTGTGGTAGCATCCACCATTTTTTCTTTTCTTCCATCTTCTGCCGCATACCATACAGAAAACTTCTCCACTCGCTGACTGAAAGGAATTGCCTCTTTTAATACCAGATAAGATAATTTCTTTTTCTCTGTCCACTGCAGATGAATTGTCAATTCTCTGTCCCCGGCTTTATTTCTGAACACATTCTCATAATCATCTACTCTTAAGAGATCTGCATTTTTACCTTCCGCATCCTTTTCCGGAACTGTTGTAATTTCAGCGATATCTGCCAAATTATCTTTAAACGTGCTTCTTATAAAATCTCCAAGCATTTTTACATTATTAACATCTGTCTGATGAAGTTTTCCATTTTTCATTGGAGGAAGATTCAACAGAAGTGTTGTATTTCCACCAACTGAAGATAAATAAATCTCTTTCAGGTTTTCGAAAGAACGAACTTGATCATCTTCTTCCCCATGATAGAACCAACCTGGACGGATAGAAACATCTGTTTCTGCCGGATAATATGCTAATTTTTCTTCATTACGCAAGCATTCACGGCTTCCAAGATCTTCCTGTGTTTCATCTAACGGACGATTTCTGAACTCTTCATTATCTTCCTGCTGGCTGAGCTGTGCTGTAATCGCCGGATCTGTCATATCTGCGGCAACGACACTCCACTCACTTGGACGAACTTGTCCGGCTTCGTTTCCACACCAGCGGATATCCGGACCTGAAATTGAGATCACAGCGTTTGGCTGGAGTTTACGCATCACTTCATAATATCTCTGCCAGTCATAAACCTGTTTCTTTCCATTGCTGCCTTCGCCACATGCTCCGTCAAGCCAGATTACAAATATGTCACCGTAGTTTGTTAAAAGCTCTGTAAGCTGATTCACATAGTAGTCATCGTATTCTTTGCCTTTTCCATAAGATTCATTGTTTCTGTCCCATGGTGAGAGATAGACTCCAAACTTCAGACCATATTCCTTACATGCCTCTGCTGTTTCACGAACGATATCACCTTTTCCGTTCTTATAAGGTGAATTTTTAATACTATGTTCTGTATATTTGCTTGGCCATAAGCAAAAGCCATCATGATGTTTACAAGTCAGTATTAATCCCTTCATTCCACCTTCAGCAGCTGTCTTTGCCCACTGGCGAGCATCTAACTCTTCAGGATTGAAGATAGATTCCGGTTCATCGCCTAATCCCCACTCACTTCCTGTAAAAGTATTTACTGTAAAATGGATGAAACAGAAATACTCCATATTCTGATAAGCGATCTGTCTTTTGCTTGGTATAACTGAAATTAAACGTTCATCCTCTTTCATACCCTTGTATTCCATTTTAACACTCCTCCAGCTGTTTTCTAAGCTTTTCATTAGCATCTTCTACATTCATTCTTGACATGATAAATGTAATGATCAATGACAATACCATCGGAATCCACAAATACATAACATGCAGCATGTTCAGGCATGATTCTGGCTGGATTGTTGCTTCTTTCACAAATCCACTTGCATCAAGTAACCATCCACAAAGAGCAACTCCGATTCCTCCTCCGATTTTTGTACCAAAGGAAGTACAAGAATACATTGTTCCGTCAATGTGTTTATGTTTTGTAAGGTATGTATATTCTGAACAGCTTGCAACAACGGCTCCCATATCCCCCTGCCATGGTGCCATTCCAAGTGCTGCTATCGCTGTGAACGCAAGCATAAGTGGAACACTGCCCATATAACCTGCAAAAACAACTCCAAGACGACCTGCTGTTCCAAGAATATAACCAGCAAGATTCATTCTATATAAACCTTTCATCTTTTCTACCAGCATAGGTGTAATGCACATTGCGATGATGACAGGAATATTGATTGCCCATGAAAATACAGAATATAAATTTTCATTTTTCAGTATGTAAATCATGTAATAAATTCCCATATTTAACATAGCTGAATAAATCTGCTGACAAATATAAGTAGCACAGATCATAAGATAATATTTATTGGAAAATAAAAGTTTTGCTGCCTCTACCAGACTATATTTTTCTTCTGTGTGGTCTTTACCTGCTTTTAATTCTTCTTCCGGAAGCTCCTTGATTGAAAATACGGAAATTGTATTTACAATCAATCCGATGATAGCATATACTACAGCAACTGTTCTCCAAGCAGCTGCTCCACCGCCTGCTGCTCTTACAAACTGAACTGTAACAGACTGAATAAGTAAGCTTGTTGAAAATGCAAAGATAAAACGCCATGATCCCATCTCTACACGTTCTCTGCTGTTTTTTGTACAAAATGTAACCAATGATGCATATGCAATATTATTTGCAGTAAAGAATACAGCATTTAACAGTGTGTATGCGATAAAGAACCATGCGTACTGAGCTGTTGTTCCAAGACTGTCCGGTATTGCAAAGTTTGCTACAAGTGTTACCGCACAACCAATATACGCATAAAGCATCCAAGGTCTTGCTTTTCCAAGTTTGCTTTTTGTTTTGTCAATCATAGTTCCAAAGAACATATCGCTGATTCCGTCAAATAACTTTGATACCATGATCAACGTTCCGATAATACCCGGATTTAAGCCTACTGTATTTGTCAAATACAGCATTACGAATGATGATAGAAATGCATACACAACATTTCCTGCCAGATCTCCTGAACCATAACCTACCTTATTATACCATTTAAGGTATCTTTTTTTTTCCATGTGAAACTTCTCCTTTCAACAACTATCTTTAGTTTCCACAACTTTTATATAATTTTACAAAAATTATATAAAAATTTTACGCCAGAATAAATATCATAAATGGAACAAAACATACACAAAATAACCTTTTTACTTTTTGTTTTTCGTTGTTATCCATTATTAAAAATGGACTTATCATTAAATTTGTGTTAAAATCAAACTAAATCTATCATTTTTGTTTAATTTTCAGACAGTTTCTAATTATTTTCATATACGGAGGTAGCAATGTACACAAACAATGCATATCTAAATGATTCGCATATAGACAGAAAGGATAAATCAAATCCACTTATTGTAACAATGTGCGGAACTTATAAGTTATATACCAAACCAAAACTTCCTACATGGAGACCCCGTGGCAGAGTTGACTTTCAATTATTATACGTTGCTTCCGGGAAAGCTCATTTCTATTTTGATAAGGATGGTACTGATACCATTGTACATGCTGGTCATATGGTTTTATATCGCCCCAAAGAACCTCAAAAATATGTCTATTATGCCAAGGATCACACAGAAGTATATTGGGTTCACTTTACTGGAAGCAGTGTCACAAATCTACTTCGTTCCTATGGCATAACCAAAGATAAGCGTGTCTTTTATTGTGGTTCTGATCCTGAATATAAAAATCTTTTTTCGGTTATGATAAAAGAGTTACAGATGTGTAAATCTGGTTATTCCGAAATGCTCGAAATGTATTTAAGACAGATTTTTATTAGATTACAGCGTCATTTTGAGCAAACGATTATGACAGACACATCCCAGATAGCAGAAGAAATAGACAAAGCCATTGTTTATTTTAGCGAACACTATAATGAAGCAATTAATGTTGATGCCTATGCTAAACAGAACCACGTCAGCACAAACTGGTTCATACGCAATTTCAAAATGTATACCGGAACTACGCCAAAACAGTTTATTTTGCAAAAAAGAATTAATAATGCTGAAACACTACTACAAAATAAACAATATAACATTAAAGAGATTGCACAGATAATAGGCTATGATAATCCTTTATATTTCAGCCGAATCTTTCAAAGAACGAAAGGTATATCTCCATCCGAGTATCGCAAAAACATATAAAGTATAAATAAAAAGGGAAGAGCTGATCAGTCATATTTATCAGCTCTTCCTTCTTGTTTGCAAATTTTGTCCACCTTTTATATTTATTTGGCAAGTAATATTTCGTTTCACATTTTATAATGACCTTGTCAACAGAAAGGAGATGAATTTCTATGAGAAACAAATTCCACAACTTTGTTCAACAACTACTTAACTTTTATGCAGACTTTTTTACTCGCAGATATTATCCTTTATAATTATGCAGTTGTTTCCACAACTTTATTTACACAACTGATATTTAAATTTCTAGGATTGATTTTTTGCAAACTTTTATTTTGTTTCACACTTTATAACAGCCTTATCAACAGAAAGGAGATGTATTTCCATGAGAAACAAGTTTTATAACTTTATTCAGCAACTGCTTAATTTCTATGCAGACTTTTTTACTCATAGATTTTATCCTTTATAGTATGCGATTGTACCCACAACTTTAATTATCCTCACCTGATAGTTAATCCATAGGATTAACTTTTCGCAAACTTTTAACTTCTACATCACTCAACACCTCTTCTGTAGCTTACGATTATGTAGGCCCATGTGTGATATTTATTATTTAGAAATAATCCATCTAGTTTTTTGCCTTGTTATCCGATGGCAATCTCACTTCCCCAGTTCTTTTTTTCATAATTGAATTCTGTGTTTCCATCTGTGTTGGAATATAATCGCTTTCCTGCAGAAATGCACCTGCCGCCTCAGCATATGATTCATATCCAGCTGCTTTCATTCTCTTTAACATTTTTTCCAAAGCACTGTTTTTGTCTCTGCTCACCTGTCGTGTGCTGATGCCCAGTTCCTATGCTGTTTCCTTAACCTGTTTTCCCATGATAAAATAATCGCTCACGATTTTCTTTTCCTTCTCTGTCAGATCACTGAAGAGTTCTTTGGAGAAGATCTCTGTTGTGATATCCGATGCAATGTCAGCAGTAAGTTTTCTGTATCGAGTTGCATAACATCGATAAAAGTATATCGTTAATTTAGGCAGATAGCAATCTGTCTTTTGTAAGCGCAAAATATTGCTACGCTACCCATGAATTACGCTTGCATCAAAATGATAGATGCAAGCGTTTTACTCTAGTTTAGTTTTGACAGTTCGCTTTCGCAGTCTCGCTCCATGGGGCAAGCTGTTCCAGCTGTTCATCTGACATTTTAGCGTCTGGCCGCTGTGATAAGAGATATGTCAGATATTTGTAGGTATTCAGGTCATTCGCTTTTGCCATCTCAACCATTGTATACACAATAGCGCTAGAGGCAGCTCCCTTCGGGCTGGCACTGAACAGCCAGTTTTTCCGGCCAACAGTGAATGGTCTGATTGCATTCTCGCTAAGATTATTGGATAAACTGCAATGACCGTCTTCCAGATAGGTCATCAGGGTGTCTTTCCGATTTTGGGCATAGTTCACCGCTTTCGCCAAACGGGTTCCCTTGTTTGGACGCTGTTGATCCAGCCAGTATGTTCACTGGTCAGCATCAAATGATTTCCGGCAATTGTATATTCACGTTCTATGTATTCCTCTGTGATAGGAAACATATCTTGTATTAAAAATACACTTTCTCGACTATCGTCCAATTTCACAATATGCAGAATATCACAAGATTTTCCCACCTGTTCCTTTTTCTCTATTATTTTGCGAAACTTATCTATTCTGCTAGAAAGCGGTATCATCCAATAAATTCCTGTAGCATTATCCTCAAAACAATAATAATGTGGTCTATTGCCTGCCTTATTCCCCTTGAGATACGGATCCGGCATATCTTCAAAAAATCTGTCCTTTATGATATAAAACCCTGTTTTCTTCATTCGTTCCATCCTCTCTGTGGGAATATGGAAAAAGTCCCTCGCCTTTCGGCGAAGGACTAAACTTTCAACCCAACCATTTATATACCGCATATCGGTCAGCGGTAAACTTTCAACCCGACCATTTATATACCACATATCGGTCAGTGGTAAACTTTCTTTGTACTAACATACTACCAAGTACAAAGCAGAAAGTCAATAGAACTATCCATTAAAATTATATGCTGTTGGCACAAAATTATTCAAACTCCAGACCGACAGTACGGAGTATTATCAAAAATCGTTGATTTTAAGCCATTTTAAGGCTATATGAGAAACCATAAAGTGATATAAAAAAAAGGAAAAATGCAATCACAATGCAATGAAGTACATAAATTAAAGTTATTCAGTATCCTAGACGATAAACCTCAATATCTTAAATAATCACTCTCTTTATTTTACATTAATAGTGGTATAAAATAAGTGCATAACACTTTAATAAGGAGACCATATAATGAAAAACATTTTCTTCTCATGGCAATCTGATTTAGATTCAAAAAACCATAGAAATTATATTGAAAAATGTATAAAAAAATCCATCAAATCTTTAAACAAAGAAGATGAATTACATCTTTACTTTGAATACGATAGAGATACCCTTGGACTTTCGGGTAGTCCTGATATTACCTCATCAATATTTGATAAAATTAAAAAATGTACATTATTTATTGCTGACATAAGTAATATCACTAATCATACTAATCGTTCTATTCCTAACCCCAATGTCCTTATAGAACTTGGATATGCAATTAACATTTTAGGATGGGAGCGAATTATATGTTTTTTTGATATTAACACTGGTACTATCGAGCAACTCCCTTTTGATATTCGTCAAAAACGAATACTAACATATGACCCTACAAAGGAAAACGAAGATAAAAGAATTATTTCTATAATAAACAATAATATTATATCTTTATTTAGCCAAGGAAAATTAGCTAATCCTTTAGTTGATTATATGAAAGGAAAAATTGATAAATGTTTTTTAGATGTAAGTAAAAAAATATGTAATTTGCTTTTTAATACTTGCTCATTGTCTTCTGGATTAGCAGACACTTCCAAATTACTAATATTAACACAGGATGAAATTAAAGAAAAACTAGAAAACACTAAATTTCCTGCATTTGTTTTCTTAGATACTTTTGATAGTACCAATATATTATTGAGAGAAATTTTAAAAGACTTATTTTCATCAAATTACTTTAGTCAAGACTGGACATTAACTACGCTTAATCTTATTGATTGGTTACGAATACATTCTAATATTGTTGCTCCAAGAGATGTACATAATTTTGTCACTGAAACAACTGATAATTGTTCAAACAAATATTGCGTTATATCAGCATCATCAACAAATCCTGCCAATCCACCAAATTCTAAACTTGTATTTGAAGTCATTTATAAAGAAAATGATGAGAAAAAATATGTAGACCCACATCATGGTAAAGTAATAAATACTCTTGAATATCCGAATTTGCCAAAAACTCTTGAAAAAATTTACACTATCAATTCAAACCGCACAGAGTATTTAAGTAATCATATATACGACTTCATTTGCTTATGTAATCATTGGCTTGATTTAACTGATAGCGAATTTATACTAGATCCAGATTTTTACCAAGTAGGAAATTTTTAATTTTATGAAACCAAAATTATATTTTAAGGCGTTCAGCAATGAGCGTCTATTTTTTTACCCAAATTGAAAGTAGGGTTTATTTTTATGAAAAAGATTATGAACCGCTTACTTGCTGGCGTACTTAGCCTTGCTGCGGTGTTCACAACGCTACCCGTTTCACAAGTTCAAGCAGCAGAAAAACAATATTGGACAGAATCAGCAGAGAGAGTGGGAATAATTGAAAAAGTTATGAATGACGGCAGTATCGGTTCAACATTCAATGAAGGCATGATGACAGTTGAGGGTGAAACTGCTTACTGCGTTGATATTAACACAAACTTCCAAAATGGATACAAAACACGAGCTGACGCAAGCACCCGTATGAGTGCCGATCAGATAGCTGACGTCGCCCTTTCTTTGGAATACATCAAGCTATATGCCGACAGCCATAAAGGATTGAATTATAAACAAGTTTACTTATTAGAACAATGTGTTGTCTGGCAGCGTTTAAGTGTCCACTTAGGCTGGAACTGCGATAATGTACGAGCTTCTTATGATGAAATTTCCAAAGCGGTACAGAATGAGGTATATGCTGAAGCAAAGGCTTTTGTAAAAGAAAACAAGGGACGCTATGACTGCGGAGGCTATATTTATTCTGGACAAGGACAGGAATTAGGGCAATTCTGGGCGAAACTGGCGGTCGGTAATGCGGCACTTCAAAAATCGTCCTCCAATACCGACATTACCAGCGGCAATGAGCTTTACTCTATCGCTGGTGCGACTTATGGTGTCTATTCTGATAAAGACTGCACAAAACAGCTTGCCACCCTTACAACAGATTCTAACGGAAACACCGAAACTGAGGAGGTAAGAGCTGGTACGGTCTACATCAAAGAGCTTTCTGCTCCTGATGGATATAAAGTTGATGATACCGTTTATCCACTGACGGTCAAAGCTGGTGAAATTTCTACTTTAAAAGTGAGTGATACCCCAAAGGTTACAGAAATCTTGATTGAGCTTTTCAAGATTGACATGGAAACAGTAAAAGCCGCTGCACAGGGTATCGCTTCTTTAGAGGGTGCAGAGTTTACATGGAATTTCTACGCTGGCTACTACAACAAAGATAATCTTCCTGCTGCTCCGACAAGAACATGGACAACAAAAACTGTTGCAGAATCAGGCAGCGACGGTTTGATTCATTACGTCACAAAGCTGGCAAATAATTACAAAGTATCTGGCGACAGTTTCTACACACAAAACGGTGTACCATGCTTACCAATTGGAACTATCACAGTAGAAGAAAGCAAGTCGCCGACAGGCTATCTGTTAGACGGTGCATATATGCAGGCTGATGGCAGCGAGGAACAAATCAAAGGTATGTATCTGACACAGATTACCGAAGATGGCAACCTTGCTGTACTGACTGGCAGCAACCAGTGTTCCGTATCGGACAAAATTATCCGTGGCGGTGTAAAAATCCAGAAACGTGACCTTGAAACAAAGGATACAAAATCACAAGGCGGTGCAACTTTCAAGGATGCCGCTTTTGAGATTATCTCCCTAAATGAAAATGCGGTACTGGTTGATGGAAAACTGTATCAGAAAAACCAAGTGGTAAAGACCATTCATACTGGCATTGACGGTATCGCTTCTACTTCTGCGGATACCTTACCTTACGGGAAATACCGCATGGAAGAAAGCAAAGCACCAGACGGTTACTTGAAGGACGGTGCAAAACCGATTGATTTTACCATTACAGAAGATGGAAAAGTCGTGGATTTGACAGATGAATCACACTCTATTTACAACCAGATTAAACGTGGCGACATTGAGGGCGTAAAAATTGGAGCTGGCACACACAAGCGTCTTGCAAATGTTCCGTTTAGGATCGCCAACAAGACCACAGGTGAGAGCCACGTTATTGTTACAGATAAAAATGGTCAATTCTCCACTGCGTCTGACTGGGTATCCCACAAACAAAATACCAATGAGGGTAAGACCAGTGAGGACGGTATCTGGTTTGGAACTTCTGAGCCAGATGACAGCAAAGGTGCATTACTCTAAAGCCATTTCTTTAGCTTTATTTCCCGAAACCTGATCTATTTGTTCATGCGCAGTTCTATCTTCTTTGTACTTCTTCACATTGTTTTAGTGATTATATTTCCTGTAATATGCTATACTTTTTTCTCAAATATCGTGCCATGTTTACTTCTAAAATTATCCTACTGTTTTTCTTTTTGTTAAAATATTATTCTTCTGCCTCTTCCTCATATTCCAATATATCCCCAGGTTGACAAGAAAGTTCCCTACAGATTGCATTAAGTGTAGTAAAACGAATCGCTTTTACCTTTCCAGTTTTTAAATTAGATAGGTTTACATTAGTAATCCCAACTCGATCTGCGAGCTCATTCAAAGAAATTTTCTGGTCTGCCATGACCCGGTCAAGTCTTAATATGATTGCCATATCACATGCTCCTTTATATCGTGGTATCAGATTCTTCCTGTAATTCACAGCCATAGCCAAAAACACGAGAAAGGAAGAGGAACAAAAATCCTAATAATCCCAGTGTAATACAATTTACAGTACCTGGCTGGTTTATAAGGTCAATACCTGGAGAAACCCCTCCCCATATATGTGGAAGCAAAAACAATACCAACTGCTTACTACTTGCAATATATATTAAAACAATTCCAATTTTTCGAACAGATCTCACGGTGATTTTTGAAAAAGGCTCCCTCATCTGGACAGCATAAACTATGATATTTCTTACAAACCATAAAATAAATAGCCATGGGAGGTAATTTGTTAATAACATCGCAATTCCATAGGAATACCAGACTGCTTTTGGATTCGCCTTTGCTGCTTCAGTTCCCAACATCTCACTTGATAAGTTACTAAAACTCCCCATTTTACCAAGCTCAAGTCGAAACATTTCCTCCTCAACAATTTCTTTGCTAGCGCTTACCTTTTCTGGTGCCACCCTCAACATCCAAAAAACATATACTAAACAGATTCCCGTTAGAAGAACCATGAGAAAAAGAGTCACTCCCATAATTCCTTGATACTTCATTTCAGGTCTTCCATCTCTACGCTTATAATAAGCTTTCTTTTCATGTTTATCTCCCATAATAAATTCTCCTTTCATTTTCTATCTCTATTCCTTGTATCTCCATTTTACTACGCGCATTTCACAATTGTCAATAAATATTTATCGTTTATCAATAATTTATCTTGATGAATACAAATAAATACTATATCTCTACATTTTCTAGATAACTCTCTTCTCTTCGAGTCCTTCAAAAAATAACATCTAGACCGTGCTTGTTAATTTAAAAAAGTAGAATATAAAAAAATATCTGATCAAAAACAAAATAACAGTAAGTACTTGTTTATGATTTAAAGGTTTTTAACAAAAAAGACATGCGTTATTTAACACATGTCTCTCTAGATTTTTATATGAAATATATGTAATTATCACTACCGACTGGCATTTGGTTGAATTTATTTCTTAATAACCCTTTTATAAATACCATCTCCAAGTGAGAAAATTCCCAATAAACCAATCACAATTTTTCATTCACCTAATTCTCAAAGGCCTGCCAAAGCTATTTTCTCTCTTCGCCTATATAAATCTATTCTCTCTGATTTACAATTCCAAAAACAATGTCTAGACTTTGCTTTTTTAGCATAAATTTTATTTTTTCATCCCTTTATCTCCCCTCTCTATCTATTCGTCTCTTCTTGGTTTTTTGTTTTGCATTTGCCTGTTCCAAATGCTTTGCCACTTCTATCGCTTCCTTGACCTTATTTTCTCCCAAAACAGTTACAACCCGATCCATATCATATGCCACATTCAACAAAGCTACATTCTCTTTCTTTATAACAGATACTTCCTCTCGCAACCGTTCTACACGATTTTCAAGATCCATATTTCGATCGGATAGCTTTCGATTTCTGTCTTTTAACTCCAAATACTTGCTATATAATGACTGTATCATGTTTGCAACTTTTTTCAATAGAGGGAATATCCTCTTTCGATAAGATTTTGCTGACTCTAAAGTTCCAGCTTCTGGCAACCATTCTTCCGGGTAATATCCATACTCACGTGCATGCAAGTCAACAAGTCCAGCTTTTGAATTTAGTGCAGAAAATCGTTTCTCTAAAACTTCTGTCTTTTTAATTACTGCATCTCTCTCTTTTTCTACCTGTTCTTTTTCCTTTTGGATTTCATCCACACATTCACTGATATCATGTAAATCATGCTCCAATAAATTCTTATGTTCCGTTAATTCTTCTACTTCCTGTTCTCGAACCTTTTTCTTGTAATCCAATACAGAAAGATGTGGTTCATGAGTTCCTTTCTGATCCCATTCTATCTCATTTTCTCTCATGACCATGGCTAGTTTTTCCTTTTCCGATTGCACCCATTGATTTAACTCTGTCTCACTTCTCGATCCACCTTTAAATCCTAATGACGATAAGGCTTGTTTTAAAGATACTCTTGTATCAAGTCCTCGCTTACTTCCTGCAACATAGGGAATAAAATCAATATGTAGATGTGGCGTTGCTTCGTCTAAATGCAGATGAGCAGCAAATACTCTCAACGTAGGATTTCGTTCCTGAAATCCTTTCATGTATTCATCTAATATCTTTGCAGCAAGTTGTCCCTCCATCGTTTCTGATCCCATATTGTCTTTATCACCGATCTGAAGGATAACCTCATGAAATAATTTTTCTTGTTTCCCGGAACGTATCTTTTCATAGTAATCATCTATCTTACGATCTTTTCGAGTCTGTTTATCGTTGTAACGTTTCAAGGCTTCGTCAAATAATTCATGATATACGTCTTTGATATCTTCATTACAATATTCAACATTCCAATGGGTTCTATTCGGATCCGTATTCTTTGCATGAAATTTTCTACTATTATGGTTCAGGGAGCCTTTCCCTGTCATAAAACTAATTGTCCTCTTCAATAAATCTCCTTTCCTTCATTTTAAAACGCCAGATATGGCAATCATGTTTTGTTACTTTTGTCAAAAGTAACGCAAAAACACTTTCGACAGCCTAACGTCCATCAAAAGTACCCTTGCGCCCTGCCGGGAGCTTTCAAATCAGCCAGCACTGTATCGGCTACACCCTACGGCAATTCTCCTTGTTTGGTATGATACAGGTGCGTGCCACGCTCCTGTTCTATATTCCCCAAACAAACATCACCACCGATAACTGGCTGACACTCCACGCTTATCTAAATATTCCTGTCGTGCTTTCTCCTGCTCTTCCTCAGAAGGAGCAGTCTTATACTTCGTATAGAGTTCATGTCTGACTAATGCATCCAATTTTTCTTCCAAGCCATTTCGAATATCTTCTTCATACTGATCATCTGAACCCAAATGATAAAAGATCAATTTTCGAAACAGTTCATAATCAATCTGTACTTTTTTCATCACTTCACTCCTTTTTAATCAAGGTGGCAAGATTCCCTATTCTTTAAGATATGGTAATCTTGCCATCTTCCTTTACTCTTCTTGTAACATCCAGAACCATTTATTTCCTATCTTCACAGAATCAATCTGTAATTCCTTCTTCGCATTCCAAAGTGTTTTCTTTTTAATTCCTCGTTCTTCTGCTTCTTCCGCTATTTTTGCCTGTTCCATTGATCCATTTGCTAAGATCTCTTTTAAAAATTCTTTCGCACTTCGGATCTTTTGCCCTCGCCCATCACCAGACAATAAGTCCTCTGCACTGATGTCATATTTTCCAATCCAATGGAATCCTTTTTCCTTGTCTAATCGAAAGGCAATCGCATCTCCTTCCGGAGCAAGAGAACTCTTTACATGACAGATCACTCGGATTTCCGGTTCATCTTTCACTCTTCCAACAATCAACACGCTTCTTGCTGCCGCTTGAAAGTCAATAGAACCCAATCCACGATAGGATGATTTTCCATTACTATTTTTATTCATATGACCGATCAGAATAATGGCACATTGATATTTCTCTGCTAATACAGAAATTCTTTTCATCAATGGGCGAATCTCATTTGCCCTATGCATATCAACACCAGCCCCTAGAAAACCTTGAATTGGATCTAATACTACAAGTCTTGCTTTCGTCTGTATAATCGCTTCTTCCAGCCTTGCATCTACCATGGTTAATGGCTGATCCTGGTCATCAATCACCAAGACTCTGGAACAATCTGCCCCTGCCGCTAACAATCTTGGTTTGATTGTATCGCCCAATCCATCTTCAGCTGTTTGATAAATCACATTGATTGGCTTTACACCTGTTTCTTCTTCGGTTATCTCATTTAGTATTGGTTCTCCCTTTGTTAATTTTGCAATGATCTGCAACACCACGGTGGTCTTACCCTCTCCAGGATCTCCCTGAATAATGGTGACTTTCCCGTATGGTATGAAGGGATAAAAGAGCCATTCAATTTCTTCCACTTCAACCTGATCCATGTGGATCAATTTCAGGCATGGTTCTGCCTTTTTTACTTCTCTATAATGTTCTTCCATTTCCACCTCCTGCCCAACCGGGCAAATCCCTGGCAAACAGAATTTAACAATTGTTGCAACAACAATTTTGTGATATACTCAAGTTGTTAGGATGGTATATCAGTTATTCTGATGATCAGGGAACTTGCTCAGATTATTTCTGGGCTTTTTCTTTTTTCCTTCTTTCATAGTTTCTTTCTTCTGCAAATGCATTTAATATCTCCAACATTGTTCGAATAGGTGTAAACAACTCTTCATCGGCATTCTCTAATGTAGTTAACCTTTTTAGTTCCTCTTCAATCCCTCGAAGCTGTTTTCTAAACTGTACTAACATCAATGGATTTCCTACTGCTGTGACTTTTTGATGTAAAACACTTTCAATGATATATTCTTGTCTCGTCTGGTATCCACAAAGCTTTACTCTTAAATCCAGCTCTTCATTTTCTTCCGGAGACATTCGAAACGCTATGGTTACATTACGCCACCGATTCTTGTTATCCCTATTTTTTTCACTCATCCAGATATTCCTCTCTTTCCTGATTTAGATTTTCCGCCATCTCTGTTTGGATTGTCGGGAACAAATGTGCATATCGATATGTGATCTCCACACTTTCATGCCCTACCCTTTCTCCAATTGCCACCGCAGAATATCCCCTATTGATCAACAATGACACGTGAGAATGTCGTAAATCATGGATTCGTATTCTCTTCACTCCTGACAACTTCACACCACGATCCATTTCATGATGAAGATAGCTTTTTGAAATTTGAAATATCCTGTCATTTTCATTCAAACCATACAACATTCCTATATACGATTCTAATTCTTCGCTTAAAAATTCCGGCATGGTGATCATACGATTACTCTTCACAGTCTTTGGATCTGTAATAATATCCTTCCCCTCTAATCTTTGATAAGATTTATTGATCCGGATAGTACAAGCCTGAAAATCGAAATCTGCCGGTGTCAGTGCTAACAACTCTCCCATACGCACTCCACACCAATATAAGATTTCAAATGCATAAAAGGAGATTGGCTTATCCGCCACCGCTTCAATGAACTTCATATACTCTTCTTTTGTCCAGAAAAGCATCTCTTTTGTTCTTTCTTTTCCCATAGATCCTGCCTTGCGTGCAGCATTGCTTTTCAAATCATAGAAATTAACTGCATGATTCAAGATTGCACTCAG
>SKEQ01000645.1_pt1 | contig 23009 bp, 17 predicted proteins | sample 4826751 | NCBI WGS metagenome assembly SKEQ01 (sample SAMN11008805, study PRJNA524170) | human gut metagenome | biome: Human fecal sample; material: Feces; isolation source: fecal sample from pouch patient p44 | host: Homo sapiens | place: Israel: Tel-Aviv | collected 2013-07-11 | reverse complement strand
AATCAAAGTAAGATAACAAAAAATCTGAGCCAGAATGAGGTTCATTCTGACCCAGATTTGATTTTGTACAACCCATCAGTCCTTATTGACAAAGAGCCAAAACAACCAAATCAGAGATGCACCTCTTTGCGTTTCTCTTTTTTTCAGCAAATTGGTTTTTCCTTATCGATTCATATCCTTTGGCTGTTTTTAATCTGTAACGACTTATGTCCCAGTATCCTAAAATGTTTTTGTCTCTAGATTGAAAGCAGATCTCATATCATCTGTCGCATCTTTTATCGATGTAACACTTTCCAGTTCTCCTTGTACAACTAGTCGCGTGACGGCGTCCATGTCGCCACAAGTAATTAGTGTGACAATTTCTTTTCCCTCGACTTCATTCAGTAATTGGGTATCTGTAGGAGCAACTTTTTCTTTAAAAAATGTTTTGTATGTATACACATTTTCTAAATCTGTCAAATAGATCTTGGCACCCATCTCTAAATTTTCTAGCGGTGTAAACAGCAATTCAGGGTTCGTTGCACGATGGCTTGCTAAGGCATAATTTCCTTTTCCCATTTCTTGATCTGGAGATAATGTTCCTGCTCCGTAAAGTAGTGACGTATTATCCAAGCCTTTGAAAACCGGTAAATTGATTGAAACTGAAGGGACTGCGATACTAGCAATCACTGGTAGATCTGTTCCTCTCATTTGCGACCTCATGACCCCTTCTGTCGTCATTGGTTCTACCGCATCAAAGTCAAAACTGACATCTTTATCGTTATTCTTTTTCAGATCTTCTTTTGTTACATTCGCTATAGCATATTTATCTCCTGTCTCTCTGACAAAATAATCCTTGATCTGTTCATTGAAAATCAAAGCTAGTCCTACTAATAACAAGAGGAACAAGAGGATATTGACTAGCCATCTTTTTGCTTTTCCTTTTTTTTTCATTTTCTCTCCCTCCAGACTCATTTTACTGTTTTTCTTTTGCTCTTTCCAACAGCCGAATGACACATTTCTACAACTCTGTGTATTTTTTTCGTACACCTGCGCTTTTTTCTACAGGATATTTCAAATTATTTTTGATCAATTTTTCTTCAATGATCTCATCTAGATCCAGGTGAAGGTTGTCTGCCATCATGTATGAATAGATCAATACATCTACCAGTTCTTCTTTGATTCGTTCTAATTGTGTTTCTTTTACTTCTTCCGGCGTTTTCCATTGAAAAAGTTCTAACAATTCAGATGCTTCCAAAGAAATAGAGATAGCCAAATCTTTTTCGTTATGAAATTGTCGCCAATTACGTTCATCTCTAAACTGGTTGACTTTTTCCATACTATTCATTTGCTTGCCTTCTTCCAATCACTTCTTACTTGATTAATCATACCATTTTTTTACATAAAAAATAGATGATGCTTTTAAAAAAACTCCTGTTTTCTTTTATTTAAAATAAATGTCATAGAAAATCAATAATTTAGGTAGCCACCATGTGTATGCAGTAGCGTGTCTTCTTCCCTTGAGGCTTTTTGTTTTTCGATACGTTCTTCTTCCCAAACAGACAACGCTACTAGAATCTCTCTTAATGATTTTCCTTCTTCGGTGAGCGAGTACTCTACTTTAGGCGGGACTTGGTTATAGGCTTTTCGATGGATACTTTCATCTTGTTCTAACTCTCTTAACTGCTGGGTCAGCATTTTTTTTGTGATCGTAGGGATTTGCTTGCTTCTCCACGCCTAAAATAAGCGATATTGCTCTTCCCTTTATCTGGTGTAAGCAAAGCAGTTAGCATTTTGACGATCGTGGGTTCCGCTTTTCACTTCTTATCTACTTAGTATCATGAAGTATACTTTCGTACTAATACTAAGTAGCGGAAGTGTCAACTACTTTGTTTAACTACATAGCAAAAGAAACAGAAGGGTGACAACGGTCATCACGCTTCTGTTTCTTTTGAATATGCTGTGTTGTTGTCTCTATCTCCGTGTAGACTTTCCTCAAACTTATCCTTTGACAGTAAGTCAGTAGGCTGATTTGCTCTTTCTAGATGCCAGATACATTTCTACAAAAAAATAGTGATTCTGTTTTGAAAATTCGATTTTTAGTTCTGCATTTTCGTAAACATCCAACATTTTTTTCGCACTGTATAGACCTAACCCGCCATTTTTTTTAGAGGTTTTTCCTCTTTTGACCATCTCCGATAGCGTCAAATTCGTTGGATTTGCCTTGTTCGCTATACTAAAACGTGATCCCTCTTTTTCTTCCAGCAGATTGATCGTAATCGGACTCTGATCGGCTACACGATGATCGAATGCGTTAGAAATAAAAATAGATAAACAGCGAATAAAAACAACCAGATCAATCGGGATTGTTTTCACTTCGACAGGAATAACTACTTGGATCGGGATTTTCTCCGATTCTGCTTTTTCTAGAAATTTTAAAAAGACACCCCTGACAGCTGGGGATACAATATTTGTTAGCTGTTGTATTTGCGGTTTTTCAAAAATAGCTGCAGAATGATCTTCTAATATTTCTAAAAATTCCAACGTTTCTTTTTTATTTTCCTGAAGAGTAATTTTTAATGAAAACAGTAGACTTTTATAATCATGTTTGAATTCCTCTAGATGATGGTAATATTCTTCATTTATTTGATACAGTTGAAGCGATTCCTGATGTTGTCTTTCTTTTACTTGGAAACTGATCAACATAATGGAAAAAAACAAAGAAAAAAAACTGATGACTATCGACAAAAGAGATAGAAGCAGATAATTAGATGAGCGGAAGTGAACACTTCCCAATACCAAGTAAATCACGCCCCAGCTTAATAAAATACAAATACCTCCAAAATAGTGTTCAGTTGGATAAGTAAAAAGCAAGTTGAGAAATCTCGTCTGTTTGTCTATACTTTTTACTAATAGATAGAAAATAAATGCGATAAGTAGTGCAAAAAAACTTGCTGTTCCAAGATGTCTCTTTCCTAAATAATCCATCAGATCAAAAACCAGAAAAAAGCTGAGTCCAGTGATAGCAAAAAAAAGATTACTGATCAAACAGCTGATAAACAGGTTTTTCGTAGTAAAATAAAAAAGAAACATCAATAATAAGCCAACTAGGTAAGGAAAGCTCACTTTAGGGATAGGAAGTAAAAGTGTCACCACCATCAAAGCTATACAACCAAAGCTGTTTTTTACTAGCAGTTGTTTCGAAAAGAATAAATAGATACCTAAATCTAAAATCAAAGTAAAGGTCAAATAAAGTGTCACTGTTGCGACCATCTTATTCCTCCATTGTTTTGTTTCAAAATGTACACATATTTTTTTAATAGGAGCCTGCATATGAAAAAGTATTTTATCATAGAAGATAACCAGTTTCACAGCGAATGGATCATCAGAGAATTGGTCAATCATCATATCGAGAATATCGTGCAGCTCACTTCTATCTCTCAAATCAATCAGTTGATCCAGTTGGGCACTATTGATAATCACGATGTTTTCTTTATCGATATCGACTTGAAGCAATCACTCACAGGTATTGATGTCGCCGAACAAATACGTAAAAAAAATGCACATAGTAATATTGTTTTTTTCACCGCTTATACGAATTTTGCAGTAGAGATCATCAATCGGAAAATCCTTCCGATTGGATATATCAGAAAAGACAGGAATTTATCTGAACAAATTCGTCAAGTGCTAGAACAGATCAATTGGAAAGAACAGCAGATCGTAAATGTCGATAAAATCTTTATTGATCAAAAAGGTGGAAGTCTCGTCCTGTATCCTCGGGAAATTTTATATATTGAAAGTATCAAAGGTTTGAAAAACCAAGTTATGGTCAAAACAACTACAGAAGATAAATTAGTGAATACTTCTTTAAAACAATTGAAGACAGAGTTAGAAAAGTATGCTTACTTTTTACTTTTAAAATCTTACTGTATCAACTTATCGCAATTGCAGAAAATTGATTCTGCTCATTATGTGTTAGAATTTTTCAACGGTGACTCCTTACTCGTTGGTCGAAAGATCTTTGAAAAGACAAAGGAACGTTTCCATGACTTCCAAAAAACTGCTTCGAGTTGATGAATAAGAGCTGAGACGTAAGCATAGCAGATTTCAGGGAGTGGGCCTTGAATCGGCTCCACTCCCTGAAATCGTTGATATGATTTTACGCTTCCTCTTCTGTAGGAGCATCTGTTAACGACCATGTGAATGTTGAAACGTAGTTGTCTACAGCATAATTGGATACAGGAACAAATAATTCCACTGATTGTCTCCCTTGTTCCACATTCTCTCCTAATGAATAAATCCATGTGCCAATCCCTTCATTTGCTCCTGCAGTTACTAGATCTACTGCCTGATCTGCTGGGATTTCGATTCCTTCAGCGCCAGTTCCAGAAACGGTAGATGGCATTCCACTGCTATTAGTTGCGCTATTTCGAATCACGGCGTTTTTGAATTTCACCTTTGAACCAGTTAGTTTATTCGTATCAGATGTTGTACCAATAAATTCTGTTCGTTTGACTGATAATTTCCAACCGGCATAATTTCCGCTTTTATCCGTTACTTGTACGAAATTCTGTACTTGTGTTTGTGCTCCAGTACTGTCCGTTCCGCTTTGTAATGCAGCATATACTGTTTTTGCTGTACCTAACTTGATTGTTCCAAAATCAAGATCTGGAGCTTGGTCAATCGTCAGTAATCCGGATGTTCCCTGATTTGGTTCGTCAGGTGTAAAAGGAGTATCAGGATCATTTGGATCAACAGGAGGAACTGGAACAACGTCTTCAGGATTTGCAGCATCTGGTTTGGTCACAGAAATCGTTCCTTCTGTAGTGGCTGAGCTCTTATTCTCAGCAAAAACACTTTGTGTACATAATAATAGACTTCCAGCTAGAACGGTACTTAATGCAATTGTTTTTTTCATTTCTTTTTCCTTCTTTCTTTTAAAATAAATAATCCAGCAAATAAGCCAATAAGAATGACTCCAACAAGTATCAGCCATCGCCAGTCAAATGTTTCTGGCTGATTTTTTAAATCAATATCCTTTTCATTCAATTGGTCCGCTGCATCATCAGTTATTTCAAAATCGGTATGGAGATTCCAGCGTTTTTCTTTCCAAGCACCCTTCACAACCGCTTGATAATGTCCCGGAGCTAATTTTTTTCCTTCTAATGGGACAAGTAAATCAAAATTTGTATTGGGTGCTACATCTATTTTTTCTTTTTTTATTGAAAGGTAAGGCTCTTTTGTTTCTTTTTTGTAGATTTCAACCGATGTAGTCAAGCCGAACATATAAGAAGCATTTGGATTTTGAAGATTCGCCTTAATCACATTTCTTCCATCGCTTTGATCCGCATAAGCTTTTTTTAATTTCAAATCTGGGGAAGACTCTTTTTCGCTATTTCAAATCAAGATTGCTTTCACTTGAGAAAACTGATTGACGACACCAACTGTACTTTTGTTAGAAACGTTCTCTTTTTTTTCTTGAAACGTGATCCCTCCTGCGACCACACCAGCCAGCTCTTTTTCTGGCGCTTTCAGTGAAAGTGTCTCAGTGACCGCACTTTGAGGAGGAACAGTTATTTCTCCCACTGTTTTTGCTAAGTTTTTCATATCATAACTTAATGTTTCATCAAATTTACTTTTTGATTCTCCATATTCGATCACACCGTTTGAATTCGTCGTAGCGGAGTGGATCAATGTCTCAACTGTTACTGATTTATCTGTTCGGTTAAAGACCGTGTAGGGGATTTCCTGTGTTTTCCCAGGCTCCATCCTTACATTTATATATGTTTTGTTCTTATCAATCTGATTAGCCGGTAATTCAAAATCTACCGCAAAATTGAATTCGGAGGCATGGACAGGTGTCTGCCAAAGGATGAATCCAAGGAGAAGGATCATAAGTAAAGAGCAGTTGTTTCGATGACTTTTATTCCATATTCGATTCATCAATCATCCTCCTTGATCTTTATTCTGTCGGCGCATCTGCTAATGTCCATGTTATCTCTGCTGAGTAATTACCAGCTATCTGATTTTCTTTGGTTAAGACAAGTTTAAACGCCCGACCGTTATTTAAATATTCTGAATAATCTGCTTGCACATTCGTTGAATTTTGTCCTCTGACAATTTCCAGTTCTTCTTCATTCACTAATTGATACTCCTCTCCTTTCTTGAAATATAGGACATCCTGCATAGAAAATCCTGCATCATTTGTGAAAGGCTGAGATAATTTTATCGTTAAGATCCACGGATTTTTCGTTTCTCGCTGATCATAAATCCATAATTTTTCCTGTATATCCATTTGGCCAAATGCTTCTTGTGTCAAACCAGTTGCTTTGATCTGACCAAAATCGAGTTTGGAAGGGGCAAGAAATGAGAGACCACCTTCTACTACGATCTTCGTAGCAGGTGCAAAAGGCGGGGCATCATGATAAACAACTGGCGTATCACTTGGATTGTGATTCCCAATTTCATCGTTGGTACTTGGCTTGTTCTGCACACCCTTAGCAGTAGCTTCTCCTGCTTGGTCGTTTAATACAATTTCTAATACATCTCCTGCAAAAAGTTGATTTTCTGGGATAGAAAGAACAAATTCCCCTGTATCATCAATAGTTGTTTCTGACAAAACAGCTTGATTTTTTTTCAATGAAACCAAGGCTCCTGCTTCACCTGTACCTGTGATCGTGCGAGAAGCTGCATTGATCAATGTGGTACTTAAATTAGCAGGTTCAGGAGGAATCACATCGACTGTCGTTTTGGCAGAGTCCAGTTCTGTCACTTCTTGGCCACCTCTTACTTTTTTAGCAGCAACAACTTGCACTTGATCCTCCGTTTTTAATCTCTCATCATTGGGTACTTGAACTTCGAACAAGCCGCCTTGTTCGCCTTCTCCCCATGGGTTATATCCTGCCCCTTCATTTTCATCTGTTTGTCCTTGCGTGAGAGCAGTAATTTCTACAGATGATTTCGTCGTATCTGCGTAAGTAATACGTAAAGTCACTTCTACTTCGCCTGTCCAAGCATCTCTTGGCTTTGCCTCGACACCTTCGGGAACAACGACATGCCCATAGATTTTTTTATCTGCATTCGTTGGCACTCTTAAGGATTCAATCATCGGGAGCTGATTATTGGCACTGATTCGATTATAATTTTTCATTCCGGCACCTGTCTGAGCAAATTCATTTGTTAAACCTGCACTAGGGCTTGATACGAAATTGCCTAAGTCGGTCCCATTGATCGATAAGTCTGTCATATCAGAAAAATAATCCGGGTCTTTTTCAAAGTTATCGAATGTTGCGCCTGTTTTTCGCCATAAAGCGATTTCTGAATGGGCGATCTTTAAAGAAGAATCTCCATTTCCTTGGAATACCCAGCCGCCTATGCCATTGGTCTCGCTTCCAATCCGTTTGTTTTGGAAATCAAAATAGGTAGGAGATTCTAAGTCCACATTCAACACATCCCCACTGATGATGCCGGTCTTATCTTCCCCTGTTTTCCCGACCATGACTAAATAAGTTTTTTCACCTGCCGTAAAATTTAAATCAATATCTCCAGTTGTATCTACAGTTGCTCCGGAATCTGCGCGTATATCGATATTTGATTTTTCTCCAGTGACTGTAAAATCAGCTGAACCTGGACTTTCTAGAAAACCAGAAGCGTCATAAAATTGGATCGCTTGATTTCCTTGATTGAGTCTGTTCACGTAAGATTTGCCATCACCTGTATTTCTTACCCTCAATGAGCCTCCATTGGTTACTGTCAGCTTTTGCGTACCATTCTCAAAACGAACTGCGCTGGAACGCCCACTCTGCTTATCGATGTCGATAACTGATCCGGCTCCTTCTACGATCAAAGAAAGGCCTTTTCCTACAAAACGCATCCCATTGTTCCCGGGTTGATCGTCATCTCCAGCCATTTTGACCGAGATTTGTCCACCACTTGATACATGGATTTGACTAGAATCTCCTTGCAAGCGAAATCCGCCCGTAGTTGCTGTATTGATGGTGATTTTCCCACCATTCGATACAGTGACTTTCGATCCTGAACCTCTCATTTGGATGATTCCGCGATTGTTGTCATTGGTAATATTGATCTTTGTATTTACCGAAAATTCGCTTCCCGAACCACTGACTTCAAACATGACATTACCAGGTAGCGTATCGACTGCCTCTCCTTCATCGCTAACGCCATCTGCCCGATCATAATCAAGAGAGACCTTTGAACCGCTTAAGATATGGATTCCTGGCGCTGTTTTTCCACTACCAGTCTCATCTCCTGAATCTAGAAAACCGTAGAATTTCCCTAGATACGGTCCATAAAGTTGACTACCATTGATCACATTCAATTGATAGCTTCTACAAAAATAGGCTTTACCCGGAGCGGCATTCAGTCCTTCCTTCACTGGTTGGACATCCAACACACCGGAAACACCATCTAATGTGACAGTTGCACGAGGAGCGTAAATCAGTCCTAATTTGGACCCATCATACAAATCAAGTGTCCCGGTAAATTTTATTTCTCCCGTAAAATGATATCTGCTTCCCCAAAAATCGGTCATATAAGCAATGATAATGGCATTTCCATCGATATTTGGTGTCAATCCACCTGGATGTGCAGCTGTTCCTTTAAAATTCTGGAACTCGATCGACTGAGGTATCTCATTGATATAAATATGGTGTGTGCCGAAATTGTGAGCGAATCCACCAAAATCAATAACGATATCTCGTTTGATCTCTAATTCCCTGTCTAAAGTCAAAGGCTGAATCAGTCGGATCTTAGTTACTGATTCGTCTGCGAGAAGCTGCGCCAGTTCTTCTGTTGTGGCAGCTTCGCTGTACCCATCCGCTGAAACAGCTCTTGCCAGTGCCGCTTCACTGCTATCAGACGTTTGTTCAGCTACTTCTGAGGTCTCACTTGTCTTATTTTCTTCTTGCCTTTTATTAGTAGAAGCCTCACTTTGAGATTCTGTAGTTTCAGAAGTAATCGATTCTTCTGAAAAAGTAGTCTTGTCAAAACTTTGATTCTCTGATTGCGTTGATTCGTTTGTTTTCTCTACATCGGCAAAAACGGATGTCACCATCAAGAGAGGGAAGACAAACAAAATCGACGCAATCAGCTTTTTTACACATTGATTCATTCTCCACCATCCTCTCTGACGTTTTGACAATTTTATTTTATCGTTTTAATCTATTTCCAATTGTACTTTCATATTTAAAATATGTATTTTTATGGAAAAATTTTTCTATTAGGTGTAAATTTCTTTTTTGTACAAAAAAAAGGCTGTGACAAAAGTCTTGTCACAGTCCCTTATCCCGAACAAGCGGTGTTCTCCCGCCAACTCCTCGGTCACAACCTCCATTTTAACAATAAACCTGTAAATGTGAGGGCAATACTTTGATTGTCACAGGTAATTTATCCCCTTCATCTCCATCAACATTCGTCGTCAATTCTTCCTCATCAGCTAATGACACAACTAATTGCTCACAAGTAAGGTAGGCTAGATTTTTCGTAGATTCATCTACTCCTTTTAATAGGTCTGGCAATGTTTTAAGCGTATCGATCAAAGAAGAATCTTTTAAATAAACCAAATGGAGCTTACCATCATCCACTTTTGCATTTGGAAGTAATGTTTCAAAACCGCCGACTGAGTTAGTTAGTCCTATCAGCAAGGTACTGCTCTCAATTTCTTCCTTCTTTCCATCAACTTCTACGTGAAACGAGTAGGATTGTGTGGAAGCTAACTGTTTGATTCCTGACATGAAATAAGCTAGTTTTCCAAATTTCGTCTTCTTCTCCGCATCTACATCATTGATTGATTCAGGGATAGAGCCAATTGCGACGACATTCATAAAATAGTCGTCATTTATTTTTCCAATATCCAATGGCTTGACTGATTCAATCGAAAAATGATTGATCGCTTCCTCAGGTTCTAGCGGTATCCCTAATGCTCGAGCCAAGTCATTCACCGTACCCAATGGGAAAAATCCGAAATTTGGCCGATGTTCTTGTTCAGCGATTCCACTGATTCCTTCGTTGACTGTTCCATCTCCGCCCATGACAAACACACTATGATACCCTTCCGTAGCCGCTTCGCGAGTAAAGTTTTTTGCATCCCCTGCTTTTTTTGTATGCAAGACGACCACTTCATCAAACACCGATTCCAATTTTGCTATCGCTAATTGCTCAAATTCCTTTGCTTGTTCACCGCCTGAACTGGGGTTTACCACTAATAAAACTTTTTTCATCACTTTCTTTCCCTTCTGATTGATTTCTTTAATATAACGATAGCATAAAGAAAAAAATTAGGCTGTGATGAAGTACTGTTCATGAAACATTCATTTATTTTTTGACAAGATAAAACATCCATACTATGAAACTGAGGAAAATTAAAACAATGATATAGGAAATAAAAGAAAATGATAGGCATTGTATACCTAATAAAGTAAAAATCTTAGGTGGCAGATAAAAACACAAAAATAGCAAGAGAATGTAATAGCGTTTCTTCCACTTTTTGTTATCAGACCTTATAGCGATCAGAGGAATACCAAATGCATAACTGAAAAACTCTTGATGTACTGTTAATATGTCACGGCCTTGAATAATAAATGCGACAATCCCCGCTATAATTAGTGTGCCTAACACCAAAACGGAAAATTGATGAATATATTTTATATACAAATGATCCATTGTACTTCCTGCCTTTTTATTTGTGAGAAAAACAAATCCGTATACGTGAATAACTTCTAGAAATAAAAGAAATTTGCAAAACCACTCCATTTATCTACTTCTACGTGCATTTTTTGATATTGTTTTCTTTATTTAAGATTATACAGAAAAATATCTAGGGTCGCTGGATTCTAAGTAAAAAAAATTTTTAAAATAAAAAGAACTAAATCAAGTAGTAATTAAACTACTGTTGATTTAGTTCTAATAAAAAGATTTAGATGAACAGTTTTATTGATTTAAATAGTTCATATTTTTTATTTATACCGCTTATTTACTACTTGCTGTACTAGAATCTGAAGTGAATGTACTCAAAACATTTTCAAAGTCTTTGTCTTTGATTTTTACATTAGCGTCTTTCAATACTTCGCCAATTACTTTATTCTGGAAGGTACTGTCACTTAATTTTGTGTCTGTTGCAATTTCTTTCAATTCTTTTTTGTATTTATCCATGTCGTTGCCTTTGTTTTGGTTTTTCACCATTTTAACCACATAATATTCCGTAGTATAAGTTGAAGCATTGGTAGAAGTGATCACATCAGAAACTTGACCATCTTTCAACTTAAAGGCTGCTTCTTTGACTTCTGCCGGAACCGTTGTAGTAGTGGAATCAAATTTCACTTTTCCGCCATCTTCTTTTGTCGTAGTATCAGTTGACTTGTCTTTGGCTAATTTAGAGAAATCGTCTCCCTTATCAGCAGCTTTCTTCACATCTTTTGCATCATCTTCACTTGCTACTTGGATAATTTGAGCTTCCACTTCTGGATGGAAAGATTCCCAAGCCGTTTTTAAATCTTCATCGGTCAATTTGATATGTTTCTTTAGACCTTCTTGAAAGGCTAGACTTTGTTTGATACTGTCTTTGAATGTTTGTTCTGTGTAACCTGCAGATTTCAATTGTGAATCAAATGAATCACCCAATTGTTTCTTTGTTTGATCATATTGAGAATCGATTTCTTTGGTTGATACGTCATCTCCATATTTATCTTCAAATACTTGATAAACGATCAACTGTTGCACAGCGGAATCTGCTCCTTGCATTTTTTTCAAGCTATCCATTACTTCTTGTTCGCTGATTGTACCGCCTTTATAACTAACGGCTGTTTTTTCACCGGCATTCGTACAGCCTGACAATAAGCCAGTGCCTAGTACGATGGCAAGTGCTAAAAATCTTTTTTTCATTTATCAATTCTCCTACTTTTCGTTTTTTGCGAATTGCTAAAAACAAAGGTGTTCAAGATGAAAATCATCAAGAACACCTTTACTAATCTGCTCGATACGTCCTGAATAGATATAAGGCTACACAATCCAGAAAGTTCGCTCAGCAGAATAAATGTCAAGTAGCACATCACACCTTAATATACTACTTCTTTTGTTACCGTTTTTCAAGTCTATCTTGCGTTCCGTATTTAACGTAACTAATTCTTAGAACAAATGTTATCGATTTTGTTTTTCTTCTTCCGCTGCTGGGATATTCAAATCAGACACTTTTATGTTCGATTTTCCAGACATTTTTTTGTTGTTTTTATTATGATATATTTTTATACAACTAAAAATGAATATATTAAAACTACCAAAAATAACTTTTAACGCTGTTTCATTATATGTTTTTTCTATTTTATATAAACTTTTGGATACTTAATACCAACCGGTTGGATTGTACCAACATGAGAATGTGTCAGTTCTATTTCCTGTCGCACTTGCATAGGCCCATACTCCTTTTGTTGCATTTGCTGATCGAATAGAGTTTCCAACTTTCGCTTTTGCACCGTGACGATTATAGACACGACTATAGTGGTTAGAATGACCTGTTTTTCTCGTACAAGTTGTATCACTATAATAAACCCATCTTCCAGAGCTATGATTAATTGCTGTTCTAGAAATTTCCCGGTCTACTGGTAAATTTGACTTAATAATATTACCTTTAGCATCAAAATGAATCTCTCCTGGCTTTAAAGATTTGTAATAGATTTCACCGTGAACTGAATTTGCTTCCACTTCAGATGACATAGCGTTTCCTCCAACAAAACCTATCCCTAGTGCACAAATAATAACTGCTTTTTTCATAAAACGACATCCTTTCCTTTTTGATTTTTAAAGCATGATCTTCTTGTTTCCTATTTTGGTCAGATATGGATCATGCGTGACTACGATAACTAACGTACCTTGGGAAGCTTGTTGCGATAAGATTTCAACTACTTTATCCTTATTTCTTTTATCCAATGACCCAGTCGGTTCATCGGCTAAAATGATTTTGCTATTCTTCAATAAGACTCTCGCACAGGCGATTCTTTGCTTCTCACCACCAGATAATGTGTAGATAGGCGTACTTAGCTTCTTGTTTATATTTACTTTTTTCAATGCCTCATACTTTGCTGTTCGCTTATCTGAAACATTTAAATTCGAAAACTTCAATCCAATATCTAAATTAAAATCGATTGTTTCATATTCAATCAACCCAAAATCTTGAAAAAGAAAAGATATGGTATTTCTTTTTATCAAGCGCTTCTCTCTCCCAGTTAATTGTTTCGTCTCTTGATCGAACAAATAGAATTGTCCTGAACTGAACTGATCATTCAATCCTAATATATTCAATAACGTACTTTTACCTGCTCCACTTTCTCCAACAACAGTCACAAGATCCCCAGCATCCGCAGTGAAACGATCCAAATGAAGAATCGTTTTGTTTCGAATGATTTTTTTCGCACCTTTTATCACTATCAACGGCTCCAATTGTTAACCTCCATTCATCAGCAATAACTGACTTTTCTTTTCTGTAGACAAAATAAAAACAACTGAAAGAATAAAATCAATGAAGCTAAAGAAAAAAATATTAAAAAGATATTTAGGCTCTCTTTCTATAAGAAAAAGGAAGATTACACTTGTCGTTCCCCATTTGATGAGGTTCATCATGAAGAAATCTTTATACGTTTCAAAGAGCGAATAACCACTTGAACGAAAGATAGCGATTTTCCGACAATTGTAGACAAAATATATGCATAACATGACATAGCTCAACAAGAAGAAAGAAAAGAAAGTGAGTAAAAATATCTGTATCAAGTAATGAAATGATCTGCTTAACACTTTGACAGCTATCTCTTCAGTCTGAGTATACGGAAATGATAACTGCAAGTTATCACGTAACTGACTTTCTTCAATCAGCTCAAATAACCTTTCTTTCGACAAAGAGCCTATCTTGATCTTTAACGGTGGATAGATTTCTCCGCTGAGAATATTTCTTTCCAAATACATACTGTTTTTCAATGTCAGTATTTCAACAACCGGATAATGTTCGATCCAGGGGATAGAAGGAATAAATGTATAAATGGGTTGATTGTTTTTTATAAATAGAAATTTCGGTTCTTTTTCACTGATTTCTTGATAATATTCTGTTATTTGCGCCAGGTCATTTTTTAAATCTGTATGTCTATATCGTTCAGGGATCAATATAACAGGGTGCGTTTCTTTTTCGGTTATTTGGATCAACCTTCCAGAGACATCAATCAAAGGAAATTTCTTAAGATAATTCAGATTTATTTTTATCCCTCTGCCAAACTGTTCATTTTCTTCATTCAAGTAATCTGATACATTGACTAATATACTTCCGTTTTTATTCAAAGTTTCATATAATTCCTGATCTGCTGCTGATGCAAAACGATTGGAATAAATAAAATCCACGTGGTTTTTCCCGATGGTTACTGGATAAAATACATGATAGTCCTCACCAGCGATTTCTTTTGGTGGTTCATGGGAAACAGCTAACTGTGAAGAAGAAAAAACGATAGTTGCTAATTCGACATTGGCAACGGTCAAAAGAAGAGAAAACAACAATCCAAATGTAAAAAGAATGTATTGGATATAGTTGAACGCTTCTCTTAACGAAGCGATTTTTTCAACTAATAAAAGAGAAATCAAAGAGATACCATATATTCCGCTGAACAAGAAAACGTACATCTGGAACAAATAAAGAAATTGCTCCTTATAATACATAAAAATAAAACCACCAATGATTCCTGCAATTATGAATGTAATAATGATTTTCTTTTTCCCCAATAAACACCACAATACTTGATGTAATGAAAAGTCATTATTCAACAATAAACTGATTTCTTTATTCATCAATAAGAAAAAGGATGATAACAAAAGGAATAAAAGAATCAATCCAATAGTTAAATACACTCGATAATTATATACGTCTGTATTTGAAATAACCGAATACGAATAGCTATTTTCAAAGTCTTCAAAAATATTAGTGGCATAATCAGTGTGAAATGCTTGATTGAATCGATCAGTGAATAGTGAAATGAACCGTTCATAGGCTTCTTTTTCTCTCGTCATCAAGAAAAATTCACCTTCAAAATCTTTTATTTTGATCGATTCTTCAATGGACGTTACGCGAAAGGAGGTATTAGAATAGGGTACCTTCTCGTGAGAAGATTTGACATCCCCTTGATAATACAATGTCATTTCAAGCTTTGGCTGTATCTTGAAGTTCCAAGATGTATCTACTTCATTGGATTCATTTACTGTTTTTTTCATATAAGAAAGCTCAGTTTCTGATGAGACATTTTCAAATACCATGATTAGCTGCTCATATTCTTCTTGCCCAATAAAATGTTGTGGCAATCGAATCGGAGTATAAGTATCTGTTTGATGGAAAAATTCATTTGTCCGATAGAGTACCTGTTTATTTATACTAACCAAGGCAAAACCACTCATGATACCGGTCACTATGATTGTGAGTAAAACTGTGAACTTTTTTTTGATTATCACCACTCTCCCTTACTTAAATGATTCTTTGATAAAATCATACCGTTTTTCATCAAAAAAACGTATCTATCAAGTGTATAGGTCATGTAGAATAAATCTATATACTGTAGAATCGAAAGGAGAAGAAGATGAACACCGGAGAAAAAATACGAACTTACCGCAGAAATTGTAAGCTTACGCAAAAAGAATTAGGCGAAAAAATTGGTGTTTCCGATAAAACGATTTCTAGTTGGGAAAATTCTCGTACAATGCCAGACCTTGAAATGCTGTCACTTTTACATCATACTTTAGGTCTGCCGATTGATTTTCCTTCTATTGAATCAGCTACCGAATCAATAGAACCAACATTGCCAGATGAACCTCTTGTTAACAAGAAATCTTATTCATCAAAACAACCCTTCTCACTCAAAAAGACACTATCTTTCTTTCTGCTCGTCTTTTGTTTGGTCTATCTTTTTCTTATCAATTATCAATACAAAAATGAAACGATCGATCGATTCAATCCTTTTTTGAAACCACAAATCGGCTATACCACACTCCCTGTAGGATACGTGGACAATTCCATCGAACGTTGGGTATGTAATGATATCTTTGGCCATGGTACATGGCTGTCTTTTCACGCTGGAGAGGTAGAAAAAGAGAAAAACCATGCTGTAATCAAACACAAAGGAAAACACGTCATGAACGTTCGCCTGCTCACTTGGGAAGCCATTCCCTCAGATTACCAAGAAATCCTCAGCCAAGACTATGACGACGCCTTAAAAAGAAGCCCTCAGGAGCCAGATAGGCATTAAGTAGGAGATGAACGTAGAGATAGAAAAAATCAATGCACATGATCTTATCCAAAAAACAGGGGTACAAATTAATTGAAAAAGCCTTGAGATGAAAGTTCCTAAATAAAAAAGTTCAGAATGATAGGTATTTCTGGCTTATAGTATAATATTTACGCCACAGCCTCCCAATGATTCTTTTTGGAATCATAATCAAGGATGGACATTCACAAAAATATTTTGCTCATTCGATCCGAATAGATTAACGACCAATCTAGTAAGTAATATAGATTGGTACGTAGTCAAGCTGCACATAATTTAGATCAATTTTAGTTCTTTTTTATATTTCTATGATCTGCTCATTTACTTTTATATGATGGCTTACAGTAACATAAATAAATATGATAATCGCTGGTAGTTTATCCAAGAGTACTCAATAAAATACAAAATGGATTGTTCAAGCGCCTATCATAATGATAAAATGAAACAAATAAACGATACAAGGAGGAAGAGACTTTGAGTAATGGCAGAACAATTTTTTCATTGTAAAAATTGTTCAGTTGTTAATCTATGGGATTTCGGTAGCATGGGCATTTTTTTATAGAGGAATCACACCAACCTGGCCGTTTTATCTCTTGTTAGTGGGAATATTAGTAGGAAATTTTGCCCCTCTTCACTATCGTACGAACTTTTTTCCAACTGATTCTGGCCTTTTTCTTAAAACAAAGACGCGAAAATTAGAAAACATTATTGAAATGACAATTACCTGTATAATCATTTTCTTAGTTATATTCCTAAACGTCTTCTAATAAGAATCTCTTAAAATTAGCTTGTTACAGTTAGTTACCTAGTTTATATAACACAGTTATCTTATCTTCCTTATCAACATCTTTTGCCAACTCTTTGTCTTAAATTCGAAACATATAAGCAGAGCTACGAACACCAAGACTGTTTCGGCTCTGTTTTTTGCATCAAATTCACTCTTATATAGCTGATAATCTCGGCTCTTTAAAAGAAATTATTTTCGCTTCATTTTATTATAAAAAGGCTAGGAACCTTGATGTTATCAGGTTCCTAGCCTTTATTTAAGTATTACCCCACAGACCCTTCCATATAGATTTTTAAATTACACACTAGTTTAAACTAAAACAAACAAGGAAACACTTACCATTTAATCATAAAATTAGCTCATATGAATATATTAGAATGTAAAATAGACTGGTCAAAATCTGGTCAAAAAAGAGGACTAATACAGGTAGTCCTCAGACTGTAGACAAAGTCCATTTTATGGATGATGTCTACAGTCTTTTCTTTTATAATAGATTTATGAAAACGAATGCAAGGAGTGATAGCTATGATGTCTAAAAACAATACGAATGGTAGAAATCAATTTGCGATGCTTACGATTGATGATCTAGTTCCTCAAGATCATCTCGTTCGAAAGATTGATGCCGCGCTTGATTTTGAATTTATTTATCCAATCGTCGAAGCCACTTACTCCGATTTAGGTCGCCCAAGTATCGATCCAGTGATTCTGATCAAATTGGTGTTTATTCAGTATTTATTCGGTATCCGTTCCATGCGACAAACCATTAAGGAAGTCGATACCAATGTCGCTTACCGCTGGTTCTTAGGCTACTCCTTCGAGGAGAAAATCCCCCATTTCTCAACTTTTGGAAAGAATTATGTTCGCCGATTTAGAGAAACGACGGTGTTTGAGGATATTTTTGCTTATATTTTAGAACAAGCAGTTAAAGCAGGTTTTGTAACAGAGGATAATTTGTATCTGGATTCTACCCACATCAAAGCTAACGCCAATAAACATAAGTTTACGAAAGAAATGACCCATGATGAAGCGAAAGCCTATCAGGATGAATTAGAAGATGAGATCAATCGTCAACGAATAGAGGCTGGAAAACGCCCTTTTACTTTGGACTTAGAAAAGGAAGTGAAGCTGAAAGAAAGAAAAATAAGTAAAGCTGATCCGGAAAGCGGCTACTACGTCAAAGGCGAACGAGAAAAACAATTTGCTTATTCTGTCCATACTTCATGCGACGACAATGGATTTATTCTTAGCACAATCATCACTCCTAGAAATATTCATGACAGTCAAGTCGCCTTTCAGCTCGTCAAACAATCGAAGAGACTTTTTCCTGAAATCAATTGTGTTGTCGCTGATGCTGGGTATAAGACACCTAAGTTTGTTCACTTTTTGACTCATTTGAACCTTCGACCTTGTTTGCCTTATTCAAGGCCCAAAGGGAAAAAGGAGCTATTATCAAAAAATGAGTTTCTCTATGACGAGTATTTTGATTGTTATATTTGTCCGCAAGATCAAATGCTCGCTTTTTCAACGGTTACTCGAGAAGGGTACCGAGAATACAAATCCAATCCAAAAGAATGTGTGAACTGTCCTCTGCTAAACCAATGTACCATAAGTAAAAATCATCAACGAGTCATCACGAGACATGTTTGGGGAGATCTGATGGATGAAGTGGAACATCTTCGCCTAACAGATCTGAATAAATCAATTTACAAAAAACGGAAACAAACGATTGAACGAATATTTGCGGATGCAAAAGAAAAGCATGGGATGCGTTGGACCAAGTATCGAGGCTTGGAAAAAGTCGCGACGCATACGATGCTAGTGTTTGCTGCAATGAATTTAAAGAAATTAGCCACCTGGCTATGGAAAGGCAAGGAGCCTTTATTTTTTTGTTCAAAAATTCGAAACGAAGTAGATAAAAAGCTGTTCCAAGCTCGAGTTACGAGTTTGGAACAGCTTTTGTCTACAGTCTGAGGACTAATACAGGTAGTCCTCTTTTTTGTTATTTTGATATTCTAAATCATTTTTTATTGGATTATTCCCTTGTTCGATATAGACCCAAATTGATCTATCAATAATTATCAAACTGAGTCATATAGAGACAAAAATTTCAAAAATGACCTGTTAAATGGTCATCGAATATCATTTAAAATCAATACGACGGAGTCAGACACGGAGTCAAAACAAGCCCGCTGAGAGTAAAAAATATATACAGTCCCATAGGTAAAGTGCCACAGGACTGTATATTTTTTTATTTGAGATTACCTGAAATGATTCCATTTACTTTTTATCTCATTTTTTCCTACTAGTTAGTATCAAATACTCTCCTATTTTCTCAATAAACTATTTTGGGTTACATGGTATCTGAAACAGCTAAAACCTTGTCATTACAGCAAAAAATCACTTTATCTCCGTTTCATTTCAGATACATTTCACTTAAGCGGATTCCAAAAAAACAAAAGAAAAAGGAACCCCTAGTTAGCCTATGCTTTTTATTGGTTCCTCTCAAAACACGGTCATATAACAACGGGGTGGGGTAAATGAATGAAAAAGGTGGAGGAAACATTATTCAATAGCTGTCTTAAATACTTCGTTATAAAATGTGAACAAATAAAAGACATCTATCCCTATTTTCTACACTTCCACTTTACTACCATCTTTGAATCGTACAATTTTCTTAACTCTTCTCGTTTACCTCAATTCATTTTCAAGTGGAATCAGCTCATCATCTAACATTTTACGCCATGCTCGCTTCATTTCTTGTGGGTATTTAAATGGCTTCGCTTCTGGATGGTTGGCTTTATATCCTTCGTAATCCTTACTGTTGATAATTGCTTTCATATTAGGAATTGGATCTTCACCTGGCATATATTGCAGATTAGAAGCATGTAATTCTTTCTCAGAAACAAACCACTCATTGGAAAAGACATGAATCAAATCATCACTCGCTTGTGTAAAATAGCGACGTTTAATGACAAAGATATCTTCATTACTATCTAAAGTCCCCACATCAAACGCATTTAAAATTTGTCGGTAAACTTCTTTGACTCCTTCTGTTTTATTCAATTTAGCCAAAGCTTTTTCAATTTCTTCTCGTGCATCTGAACTATTCGCCGCATAAGTTCCTAGTAATTGATCAATATAAGTAGAATCAATATCATACAACTTCGTGGTATTTTCACTATAAAATTCGATCGTGGAAAAATCTTCTCCCTCTTTTTCTGGTTCTTCCTCTATTAATGAACCCTTCACGGTCTCGTACACGCCAATTTGTTCTTCCAAAAGTTGAATTTGATTGTTCAAAGTTGAAGATTTCACCATGTCATCATTGTAATCGTCATAAGTCACTAACGATTCATAAGCACGATTCAATTCTTGGAATGCTTTGACGTACTCGATACGGATTTCAAGTGGCGTATGTTCATCAATGGATTCCATGGATGAAACCTCTTTTAACTTACCATATGCTTGCTTGAATCTTTTTTTGGATTCCTGATAACTTGGATAAATCAAACCCGATTCTTCTTTTGCTTCTGAATACAGTTTTGTCGCATCCTCGACATTCTTCTCCATTGTGGCTGGCTTTCGGAAAGTAACAATTAGTCCTTTTGTTTTTTCTGGATACGTACGGTTCGTACGTGAAAAAGCTTGGATCAATCCTGCATACTCTAGATTACGATCCACAAATAGGGTTTGAATCGTAGGTGCGTCAAAACCTGTCAATAGACGATCCACTACGATCACTAAATCAATTTGTTTCCCAAATTGTTTGAATTCCGCTCTTTTTCGTGCCAAACGATTATTGATGTCTCCGTTATAACGCTCAATGTCTGCTAATGACCAGGAAGTATCATAATACTGATTGTATTCATCAATAATGTTTTGCATTTCTTCTTGTTGGACACTTGAATCTCGGCTGTTTTCTTCTAATGAATAGGTAATAGCGATTCGTGGAAAATCAGGATCCTCCATCGTTCTTCCTTCACGAATGGGCTGATTAGGAAACTCTTTTGTTAACCAGTCAGGTTCTTTCGTCATTTCTTTGATCGCTCGATAATACTTTTTGGCCATGTCAATGGAACTCGTGGTTAAGATCGCAGACTTCGTTGGACGGCCATTTCGAAAATCAAATTTTGTATAGGCATTGTCTGGACGGAACATTTTATGAATGACTTTTTGGATATGTTCATCTGCTTCAAAAACAGTAGGGTCCAAATAACTTTCTTTTTTGACAGGCTCCATTTGATCAATCATACGATTGATCTGTTCCGGTGAATACTCTGCATATGTTTCTACTTCTTTTAATTTCCGATAGATTTTATTCTCTAATGAAGTCGGCTCCACGGTGTTTTCATGCTCTACTTGAAATCCTAAAACCGAGCCATCTTCTAATGCATTCTTGATGGTATAGGTATGCAAGACCTCTCCATACTGATCATGGGTCGTACGTGCCAATTGCCCTTTGGCTTGTTTCCGATTCTCAGGGAAAATCGGTGTACCTGTAAAGCCAAACCAAGTGGATTTCGGAAACATTTTTTTGATTTCTTCCATATTTTCAGCACTTAACGCTCGATGACACTCATCTACTACAAACACGATATGTTGCCCCATTAATTTTTGGAAGCGATTGGTTCCTTTTTTCTCTTCTTGTTTCTTTGCATATTTCAACGCCGCATCTAGCTTTTGACGGGTTGTAATAATCACAACATTCGCATTGGCATCTGCCAACAGAGTTTCACTTAACTCTTTGGCACTTCCTGTTCCCACGATCAAGCTATTCGCTTTGGCGTTCCCGGAAGAAATCCCAGTATTAAATTCCGAAGCAAATTTCGTAAACTCTGTGGTGGTTTGATTATCTAAATCTTTGCGGTCCACTAACATGATCGTCCGATCGATCCCCGATTTTCGTGCTAAAAGCTTAGTAGATACAAAACTAGTCAACGTTTTTCCTGAACCAGTCGCATGCCACACATATCCTGATTGATGTTTATTTGCAGCAATAAACAAGGCTTGAATCGCATGTACTTGATAAGGATGTAACACCATGAGGATTTTATTGTCTTGATCTTCACTGACAATCGTATAATCCGCAATCAAGCGATGAGCATCCGGGATATTTAGCACTTGTTTGCAAAACTCATATAAGTTTTCTACCTTTTTATTATCTTTCGTTCGCCAACTAAATAAAAACTTAGGATGCAAATCCTTTGGTAAGGCATTTGCAAAATACCGAGTGGTTTGTTCATTGGAAACCACAAACAACTGTAAGGTCGAAAAGATATTGTTCCGAAACATACCTTCTTCTGCATATTTTTTGATTTGGTTAAACGCCTGATAAAAACTATCTTTTGCGGTTACTTGTTTCAGCTCGATTTGGACAATCGGTAATCCATTGATCAGTAAGGTGACGTCAAAACGTCGATCCCGTGCTTCTATGTTACTTCCACGTTTTGCAATTTGATGGACCACTTCATAGGTAGAGATTCCTCCACCAATGTCTTGATTAGAATAAAGAATGAGCGAGACAGAACCCAGTTGCGGATCTTCCCGTTCAATCGTGATCCGAGCCATTCCATTTTCACCTTTTAACCATTTCGCAGCATCAAAGGGGGTTTTCGTTCGTAGTAACAATTCTGTTTTGATCGTTTCAAATTCTTTATCGGTCAAAGGAAAATCATTCAGTTCTGCTTGATTATTTGAGATGATTTTTTGGCGTAAATTGACCCAAAGATCTTCTTCTGATTTTAGATCGGGACGATACGTCCACTGATTATGCCCTTCCCCCAATACACGGATCAACTGTTCTTCGACTTCCGCTTCCTCACGGTGACTAATTTTCATTTATCTTCCCTCCCTCGTAAAATATCATTTGTCTAATAGTTTTTATTCAAAATGTTTCTAGATTATAAAATTTATTGAATAACACATTCCTAACGGAATTTGTTTCG
>SKEQ01000644.1_pt1 | contig 23101 bp, 22 predicted proteins | sample 4826751 | NCBI WGS metagenome assembly SKEQ01 (sample SAMN11008805, study PRJNA524170) | human gut metagenome | biome: Human fecal sample; material: Feces; isolation source: fecal sample from pouch patient p44 | host: Homo sapiens | place: Israel: Tel-Aviv | collected 2013-07-11 | reverse complement strand
ATCCAAGGACAATATATTATTCCTATTTTAAGAGAGCGTATTGATAAGATAGACGATAAATATATTGAAAAAGCAAAAGTTCTGGAATTAAGTTCTACGAATAAATTTTTTGGAGTATAGGAAAAAGCCGGTAGATTTCTATCGGCTTCTATCATTACATAGGGAGTTTATCACTACCCAGCGGTGGTGTTTAGACTCCCTATTTTTTTATGCCCAAATTTAAGAAATGGAGGTTAATGATGATGAGTGGCGAAGTGAAGACATTGAAATTTGCAGAGGATAAACCAAAGGATTGTAAGTTCTGTTATTACTGGGGCGGTAAGAAGAAAGGCTGTATATTAGGCGGAGAGGAAAAATGTTTTTACCTTATTAAAGAACAGCCACCTGTTAAGAAAACAAAATGCACTGACTGTCCGTACAAAAAGACAGGACCTTGTATTGGTTGGTGTACGAGAGATCTTTTGCAGAAGAAGGGAGATAATCAGGGTGTGTAGAAAATGATGGTTCAGTCGATGGTAGCATATCAAAAGAGATGTTCTCACTTCCCGGTGGTAAGGGTGGTGATAAAATTTGCAATTTGATTATTTTTATCCAGAACAGGCTGACCAGTATGCCTTTTATCGTATTCCCAGACGATTATTCACGGACAACAATTTTAAAGAACTTACAGCAGAAGCGAAAATATTGTACGGTCTGATGTTGGATCGTGTGTCGCTATCTTTGAAAAATATGTGGATTGATAAGAGCCGTAGAGTATATATCATTTTCACATTGAAAGAAGTCATGGATACGCTGAATTGTGGCGATAAGAAAGCTACTCGATTGATGGGAGAGTTGGAAAAATGCGGTTTAATTGAAAGAGACAGACGAGGTTTGGGAAAACCAAATCTGATTTATGTCAAAAACTTCAATTCTGGAGTACCGCCAAATGAACGATTCCAGACTCGTCAAAATGACGATTCAGGAGTCGGCAATATGGAGATTCAAGATTCGTCAGAACAACGAGGAACTAATACTAATAAGAATTATATTGATATGAATAATACGAATCCTATCCTATCTTCCGAAGAGATGGGAATGGAAGAGAGTGCAGTCAATGAATGGACAATGATGTATCAGTATTTTTGGAAACAGTTGGATTTTGAATATCTGCTGATTGATTATCCTCTTGAAAGGGATTCTTTGGAAGAAATTCTTGAAATATTGGTGGATACCTGTTGTTCCAATCGAAAGATGATTCGTATTGCAGGAGACGATAAACCAAAAGAAGTGGTAAAAAGCAGATTGATGAAGTTAGAGCGAGAACACATTCAGTATGTGATGAAGTGCCTCAATGAGAACAGCACGAAAGTTCGTAACATGAAACAGTATGTTCTTGCAACGCTGTATAATGCACCACTTACAATCAGTAACTTTCATAAGTCTTGGGTGAATTACGATATGGCAAATGGTCTTATCTGAATAACGAAAAGAGGTGAAAGCAATGTCGCATAAAACAACCGTTATGGCAGTGGTCAACCAGAAAGGGGGAACAGGAAAGACCACCACTTGTGAAAATCTTGGTGTAGGACTTGCTAAAGAGGGAAAGAAAGTATTGCTTGTTGATACTGACCCGCAAGCAAGTCTTACAATTAGTTTAGGGTATCCAAGACCCGATGATTTAGACATTACGCTGTCTGATATGATGGCAAAAGTGATGCAGGAAAGACCGATTGAGCAAGGAGAAGGGATTCTTCATCACAAAGAGGGCATTGATTTAATGCCGTCCAACATAGAATTGTCTGGCTTAGAGGTTTCATTGGTAAATGCGATGAGCCGAGAAACAATTCTCAAACAGTATCTTGATACAGTTAAGCAAAATTATGATTATGTTCTACTGGATTGTATGCCGAGTTTAGGAATGCTGACTGTAAATGCGTTAGCAGCATCGGACAATGTGATTATTCCTGTTCAGGCACAGTATCTTTCAGCAAAAGGTTTGGAGCAGTTGCTACAGACAATCAATAAAGTCCGCAGGCAAATAAATCCGAAACTGAAAATTGAGGGTATTCTGCTCACGATGGTAGACAGCCGAACCAATTATGCAAAAGATATTAGTTCTCTGATTCGTGATACCTATGGAACGAAGCTGAAAGTATATAAGACAGATATTCCACGTTCTGTACGAGCAGAGGAAATTAGTGCCGAGGGAAAAAGCATTTTTGAACATGATCCGAAAGGTAAAGTTGCCGATGCCTATCGAGTATTGACGAAGGAGGTGTTGGACAATGCCGAGAAAAAACGCAAACGTCAGCTTGACCAGTTACGATGATATTTTCGGTCCAGAGGAAACCTATGAAAGAGTACAGGAGATTCCGTTGGCGGAATTGCACCCTTTCAAAAATCATCCGTTTAAAGTCATTGATGATGAAGCTATGTTGCGTACGGTGGAGAGTGTGGCGAGATATGGCGTTCTTGCTCCTGCGATTGCTCGTCCTCGTGTCGAAGGTGGTTACGAATTAGTTGCCGGACACAGAAGACACCACGCTTCAGAATTGGCGGGTAAGGATACAATGCCTGTTATTGTGCGTGAGTTGGACGATGATGCTGCCGTGATTTTAATGGTCGATTCCAATCTGCAAAGAGAGAGGATTTTACCGAGTGAAAGAGCTTTTGCTTATAAGATGAAAATGGATGCAATCAGACATCAGGGTTCTCGTTCAGATTTAACTTCTGGACAAGTTGTCCAAAAGTCATCTTTAGAGCAGATAGCTGAGGGAACAGGCGAAAGTTATAAGCAGGTGCAGAGATATATTCGATTGACCGAGTTAATACCAGAACTTCTGAAAATGGTAGATGAAGGGATTATCAAATTTAATCCTGCGGTGGAGCTGTCTTTCTTGAAAAAGGAAGAACAGGAGAACTTCATTGAAGCAATGGATTACTCGCAGAATACACCGTCACTTTCGCAGGCACAGAGGTTAAAGAAACTCAGCCAGGATGGAAAATGTACTTTGGAAGCTATGTGTGCTGTTATGGATGAACAGAAGAAAGAGGAACTGGATAAGGTTGTGATTAAGAATGATGTGCTGAAAAAGTATTTTCCAAAATCGTACACTCCGAAACAGATGGAGAGTACCATTATCAAGCTGTTGGAACAATGGCAGAAGAAACGAAATAGAGATATGTCTTTGTAAAGATGAGAGTAGAAAGTGTCCGATGTGACACTTATCTTTTTGCGAAAGAAGGAGGACGTAATGAAAGTTTATAACGTAAAGGTAGAAGCAAAAATGCAGTTCCATTTTCCCATTGTTGCAAAAGATTCTGTGGATGCAGAGAAAATCGTTCACGAACTTTGTGGCGTGAATGGTGCAGAAACAGATGATGAAATGAGTCTGTTTCTTGGCATTCTTACAGATTTTGCAATGGAACGCTTGTCCAGAGATGGAGAAGTAACTTGTAGTAATTTGGATTTGAGAGCAGACATTTATCCTGAAAAGGATTTTGCAGAGGAAAAGTTGAGTGAAATTGGTCTTTTCCGTATGCATCCTGTTGAGCAGTCCAGAATGGAAGAATCTGAAAAAGTAAATGCATTGCTTGAAACAATGGGGGCTAATGGAATTTTAATGGAGATTCCTGAAACTTCTTGCTGCATTCTCTATGATGAACGCTGTATGTTGCACTTAGGAAAAGAGAAATATCTTCTTGGAGCTTTCTATGTAGTGGGGAGAAATGGCTGTCATTTCTGTGAAGCAACACAGGAGGATATCTGCAAAGTAAAAATTGTGATGACCAACAGGAAAGTGGTACTCAATGCAGATGGAGAGGATATTCCTGTTTTCAAATTGAGCTAACGGGAGGGTCTATGAAAGAGTACGATATTAAAATTACAGAAACTCTGGAGAGAACAGTTACCGTTAAGGCTGAATCAGTTGACGATGCAAAAGCTCAGGTAGAGGAAGAGTGGGGAAAATCCATGCACGTTCTGGATAGTGAAGATTTTGCAGGTGTTGAATTTACCATGCAGGAGGAACGTACTCTGGACTTGGAAAAAATGGATGTTCTTCTTATTGAACCAGGGCAGTTTCCGAAAAGGATACAGATTGGGACAGAGCTGGAGAATTTACAGAAGGCAGTTAAAGGAGATATTGAGGTAGCATATCCGTTCGAGGAAGAAGTGGGTGTCATTGTAAATGAAGAACATAAAATCAATGGAATGGAATTAAATCGAGCGATTTTTACAGACGATGGTGTGATTTCTGACATTTATGCGGGACCGTTTCTTGTGGTGGGACTTACGGAAGATAATTTCGGATCTTTGTCATCAGAGCAAATGGAGAAATACGAGAAGATGTTTCATAGTCCTCAAACGTTTGTGAGGATGGGTGGCAGTTATATGGTTCTTTTAGTTCCTGATGATATGGTTAAACCGAAAGAGACAACAAAAGGAATAGATGCTAAAACCAAGCATTTGCAAGAATTGGGAGAAATTTAAGGAGGGTTTTGTGCATGGGAAAAACCATTGGCGATATGATGGAAGAATTTAGAATCAAAGCTGGAGCGAGAGAATATAAAGGGCATGAGTTTTTGGATTTGAACCGATTTGCAGATGATACTCGTCATATGATTATTTTCGATGTGGTCAGCAATAACAGTCCGTGGGGAGATAAAGGAGATAGAATGAGACTGTATCTGAACGAAATCGGATATGGAAAGGCACTTGAGTTTCAGAAAGAGGGACATATCAAAATTAAAAGTCATGCCAAAGTTCGTAAGGGCGATTTGTTTTATGACAGCCGAGATCAGGTTAGGTAATGCCTGGTCTTTTTTAGATGGAGGAAATTTAGATGGAGAATGAACCAAAGAAAGTTCCCTTTAAATGGGAGTATGGGGATGAAATTGTTTCGTTGCATGTAAACAGTTATGCATATGGTGGTGGTCTGTATATTGGTATGACGAATTACGGAGAGGACGGAGCTGAACCATTTGCAGATATGACGGTTAATATTCCGGCATATTCCTTAGAACCACATGAAGCAATTATCTCTGGAGACATTAGTAAAGATTTATTGCAGTTTATCAAAGACAATAAGTTGGGTAAGAAATTACCTTATGAAGTAAAATCCGGGTATGGAAAATATGCCGTGGTTGCCTTTGATTTAGATAAGCTGAAAGAGTTTGATCCAAAAGGTGTTGAAGAATTTAAAAAGCTGCATGATATTCCAGAAAAGAAACCCATCAAGAAAAAACAGAAAAGCAAAGGAGTAGAGAGATAAGACTGTTTAGAAATCCATCTTTGAGGAAAGGAGGCGGTTTACTATGCAGGAAGAAGTTGAAAACAGGACGGTCAATCTAGCGATCAGCACATCGAAACTGACAGCTCATAGTCTGGTATCAGCATTTCAAAAGTATATGCGACACAGAAATGAGGTAAAGGCGAAGAAAGGAGCAAAGAAAGCGGAGATTCCACATGGCAAACAGACTGTAAAACAGTTAATCGGTCAGAATCAAGGAGTTTCCAATATTGAAATTGCGGATACAGACATCAGAGGATTTGAAAAGTACGCTAAGAAGTATGGTGTGGATTATGCAATCAAAAAAGACCGTTCTGTAGACCCGCCAAAGTATTTGGTGTTTTTTAAGGCAAGAGATAGTGATGCACTCACATCAGCCTTTCGAGATTACTCGGCAGCTACTCTGCAAAAACAGAAGAAACCGAGTGTATTAGCACAACTGAAGAAATTTAAAGCACTTGTGAAGTCTATTCCAGACAAAGTGCGTAACAAAGACAAGGAGCAGAGCCGATGAGTAAGAATGACATCAGGCGGCTCCTATTTTTGTATCTGCCTTATGTGATTTTAGGACTGATAGCAACAAATCTGGGTGAAGCATGGAGATTGGCAGAGGGAATAAATTCATCGGAGAAACTGTTGTCGGTGATGACAACATTCGGTGTTGCTTTTGAGAACCCATTGCCGAGTTTTCATCCATTTGATTTGCTCATTGGTCTTTGCTGTGGTGGCGGTATTCGATTGGCCGTGTACCTAAAGGGGAAGAACGCTAAGAAATACCGTCACAATTTGGAGTATGGTTCAGCCCGTTGGGGGACAGCCAAAGATATAGAACCATTTATGGCTCCGAAGTTTGAGGACAACATCATTCTGACAAGGACTGAGCGATTGATGATGAGTAACCGTCCAAAAGAACCGAAGAATGCTAGAAATAAGAATGTACTAATTATCGGTGGGAGTGGCTCTGGTAAAACACGTTTCTGGCTGAAACCTAATCTGCTTCAAATGCACAGCAGCTATGTAATTACTGATCCGAAAGGCAGTATTGTAATTGAGTGTGGTAACGCACTTTTAAAGTTCGGATACCGCCTGAAAATTTTTAACACAATCAATTTTAAGAAATCCATGCACTATAACCCGTTTGCTTATATCCATTCCGAAAAGGATATTTTGAAATTGGTAACTACATTGATTGCCAATACCAAAGGAGACGGAAAGGCGGGAGATGAGTTCTGGACGAAAGCCGAAACACTTCTGTATTGTGCATTGATTGGATATATCCACTATGAAGCTCCAGTTGAAGAACAGAATTTTTCAACACTCATCGAATTTATTAACGCAATGGAGGTGCGAGAAGATGATGAGGATTTCCAGAATCCTGTTGATTTGATGTTTGAAGCATTGGAGCGAAAGAAGCCAAATCACTTTGCAGTACGTCAGTACAAAAAGTTCAAATTGGCTGCGGGCAAAACATCTAAGTCTATTCTGATTTCCTGTGGAGCGAGACTTGCTCCGTTTGATATTCAAGAACTTAGAGAAATTACCGCTTATGATGAGCTGGAACTGGATACGTTAGGAGATAAAAAGACAGCATTATTCCTGATTATGTCAGATACAGATGCGACTTTTAATTTCCTGATTTCCATGATTTATACGCAGCTCTTTAATCTGCTTTGTGAAAAAGCAGATGATGTGTACGGTGGCAGGTTGCCAGTTCATGTACGTTGTCTGATTGATGAGTGTGCAAACATTGGACAGATTCCAAATCTGGAGAAGTTGGTTGCCACAATCCGAAGCCGTGAAATATCTGCTTGCTTGGTGCTTCAGGCACAGAGCCAGTTAAAGGCAATTTATAAGGACAATGCAGATACGATTATCGGTAATATGGATTCAAGAATATTCCTGGGTGGTTCTGAACCAACTACTCTGAAAGAATTGAATCAGGCACTTGGCAAGGAAACGATAGACACCTACAACACAGGCGAAAGCCGTGGCAGGGAGACTTCCCATTCACTGAACTATCAGAAATTAGGAAAGGATTTGATGTCTATTGATGAGTTGTCCGTCCTTGATGGCGGGAAATGTATTTTACAGCTCAGGGGTGTTCGCCCTTTCCTTTCAGACAAATATGATCTGACGCAACATCCAAATTATAAGTACACATCTGATTATGATTCAAAGAACGCTTTTGATATAGAAAAGTTCCTGAATCGAAAATTAAAACTGAAAGCCAATGACGTCTACGATGTAGTAGATGTCGGCTAAATGCATCAAAGTCTTTTGCCCATTTTGGGAGTAACAAAAGGCTTATTTTTTATGTCCAAACGGCGGGTTCAGCAGAAAGACAACCTAACGTGGGGAACGAAAACATAAAAAAAGAAAAGGTCTTATAGCTGAACAGCCAGTGGATAGATAGCGTAGAAATTCCCCTAAATTGGGGGAAAACACAAGGAGGAAAAAGCTATGGCATTTTTTAACTCAGCAGTCACGGTATTGCAGACACTGGTAATTGCACTTGGAGCAGGTCTTGGAATTTGGGGAGCAATCAACTTGCTTGAAGGATATGGTAATGATAATCCGGGTGCGAAATCACAGGGCATGAAACAGCTTATGGCAGGCGGTGGTGTTGCCCTTATTGGTACAACTCTTGTACCTCTGCTTTCTGGTCTTTTCGGGTAAGCAGCAATAATCACAAAGTCTAAATCTGGAGGTTCAAAATGAAAAATGATAAGTATGAAGAAGCGTATGTAATATTAGAAATCTTATTGCAGGCGTTAGGGGCAGGATTGGCAATCTGGGGTGCTATTAACATTTTGGAAGGATGCAATAACAATGACATGAAGATGAAAGAACAAGGTGAGAAGCAGATCGTGGCTGGTAGCAAAATTGCGTCCATTCCCGTTTTTAGGGACCCGTCTTTATATGATGTATATTATCCGAAGGATTTAGATGATGTGATTTTAGAAACAGAATAATTACGCGAGGGTGGATGGCTGCGAGTTGTCCGTCCTTAATTTTTGAAATCATGGAGGAAATAGCTTATGGCATTTTTTAACTCAGCAGTAACAGTATTGCAGACATTAGTAATCGCACTTGGAGCAGGCCTTGGTATCTGGGGAGCAATCAACTTACTTGAAGGATATGGTAATGACAACCCAGGTGCAAAATCTCAGGGTATGAAGCAGCTCATGGCAGGTGGCGGTGTTGCTCTTATTGGTACAACACTTGTTCCTTTGCTTTCTGGTCTTTTCGGTTAAGAAACGGAGGTATAGCACTTGGACAGCATACTCGAACAGATTACGGATTGGCTCAGGGAGATGCTTGTAAGTGGCATAATGGAAAATCTGTCGGGGATGTTTGATTCGGTCAACCAGCAGGTTGGCGATATTGCGGTGCAAGTTGGCATGACACCAGCGAACTTTTCGCCCGGTGTCTTTGCCATGATCCGAAACGTATCAGAATCAGTCATTATCCCGATTGCCGGCATGATACTTACGTTCATTGCCTGTTATGAGCTGATACAAATGATTATAGACCACAATAATCTTGCCAATTTTGAAACATGGACTTTCTTTAAGTGGGTATTCAAAACGTTTGTTGCAGTCATGTTGATTACGAATACGTTCAATATCACAATGGCTGTCTTTGATGTGGCACAACACGTCATAAATTCCAGTGGTGGAATTATCGCAGGGGATACGGCGATAGATGCAAGCACCATAGCGTCGATGGAAGAAACGCTCATGGAAATGGAATTAGGACCGTTACTTGGATTGTTCTTACAATCCTTTATCGTGCAGGTCACAATGTCTGCATTATCTATTGTGATTTTTATCATCGTCTATGGACGAATGATAGAGATTTATCTGATGACAAGCCTTGCTCCAATTCCATTCTCCACATTTGGAAACAGAGAACAAAGTCAGATAGGACAGAATTATCTGCGTTCACTCTTTGCACTTGGTTTTCAGGGATTCCTGATTATGATCTGTGTTGGCATTTATGCGGTACTGATTCAGGAAGTAGCATTCTCTGATGATATTATTGCTTCCATTTGGGGAGTGATGGGTTACACCGTTCTATTGTGCTTCACATTGTTTAAAACAGGAAATCTGGCAAAGAGCATATTCAATGCTCATTAAGAAGGGAGGTATCTAATTGGCAGCTTATGTACCAACACCTCGTGATTTATCGAAGGTTAAATCAAAGATTCTCTTTAACCTTACAAAACGACAGTTGCTCTGCTTCGGTGCGGCAGCTCTCGTTGGTTTACCTGTATTTTTCGCATTAAAGGCAACAGGAAATATCAGTTTGGCAGCTCTTGGCATGATGTTTGTCATGCTGCCATTATTCTTTCTTGCAATGTACGAAAAAGATGGTCAGCCGTTGGAGGTTATTGCGAAACAGTTTTATGAAGCAAAGTTTGTACGTCCGAAGGTAAGACCCTATCAGACGAACAACTTATATGAATTACTGATGAAACAGCATCAGGTTGAGAAGGAGGTATACGATATTGTTTTTCATTCTGAAAAAGAAAAAGTCAGAAGAGGTAAAAATACCTGTAAATCTGACAAAGCGAGAACAAAAGCAGATTAAGGAAATTGTTCAGAAAGCCAGAAATGATGATGGTGTTCCCCGAACAGCACAGCAGTCCATTCCTTTTCAGAGGATGTTCCCTGATGGCATTTGTCGTGTGAGAGATAATTATTACACAAAGACGATTCAGTTTCAGGACATCAATTATCAGTTGGCACAGCAGGAAGATAAGACCGCCATTTTTGAAGAATGGTGTAGTTTCCTTAATTTCTTCGACAGCTCCATTCATTTTGAGTTGTCCTTTATGAATATGAGTACCGATGCGGACAGTTTTGAGAAGAGTATCCGTATTCCGTACAGAAAAGATGAGTTTAACCCTATCAGAACTGAATACAGTCAGATGCTGAAAACACAGCTTGCACAGGGCAACAATGGTCTGACAAAAGCGAAATACCTTACGTTTGGTATTGAAGCAGATTCTATGAAGCAGGCAAAACCTCGCATAGATCATGTGCAGACCGATTTGCTCAATAATTTCCGCAGGCTTGGGGTAACAGCTAAAGTTCTGAACGGCAAAGAGAGATTACAGTTAATGCACAGTATGTTCCACATGGGAGATAGTGATAAGTTTATGTTTGAGTGGAACTGGCTGACAAGCTCTGGACTCTCTGTAAAAGATTTTATTGCACCGTCATCTTTCGTTTTTCCGGGAGGTCGCACTTTCCAGATGGGCGAGTTGTACGGTGCAATGTCATTTCTGGCGATTACTGCGTCTGATCTGAGTGACCAGTTGCTGAAAGACTTCCTTGATATGGAGTCCAGTCAGATTGTAACGATGCATATCCAGTCAGTAGACCAGACAGCAGCGATTAAGACAGTAAAACATACGATTACGGAGCTTGACCGTTCCAAAATCGAAGAACAGAAGAAAGCGGTTCGCTCTGGATATGATATGGATATTATTCCGTCTGACCTTGCGACTTACAGTAAGGATGCAAAATCGCTTCTGAAAGAATTGCAGAGTCAGAATGAGCGAATGTTTCTTATCACATTTCTTGTGATGAATACAGGAAAAACTCCGCAGGAACTTGAAAATAATGTGTTTCAGGCGAGTTCTATTGCACAGAAACATAATTGCAATCTGAAGCGATTGGATTTTCAGCAGGAGCAGGGACTGATGAGTTGTCTGCCTTTAGCACAGAATCTTATCAAGATTCAGCGAGCATTAACGACTTCTAGTACCGCCATTTTTGTTCCATTTACCACACAGGAATTATTCCAGAATGGTGCGGAAGCTCTGTACTATGGTCTGAACGCTCTTTCCAATAACCTTATTATGGTAGACAGAAAGAAACTGAAGAATCCGAACGGACTGATTCTCGGTACGCCTGGTTCTGGTAAATCCTTTAGTGCGAAGCGTGAAATTGCCAATGCTTTTCTGGTAACGGACGATGACATTATCATTTGTGACCCGGAATCCGAGTACACAGCTCTGGTACAGAAACTGAAAGGGCAGGTAATTAAGATCAGTCCGACAAGTACACAATATATTAACCCGATGGACATCAATGCAAACTATTCCGAAGAGGATAATCCGATTGCATTGAAAGCCGATTTTATTCTCTCTCTTTGTGAGTTAATTGTTGGAGGTAAAGAGGGATTACAGCCTGTTGAAAAGACAGTCATTGACCGTTGCGTACACCAGATTTATCAGAAGTATTTTGAAAATCCTGTGCCGGAGAATATGCCGTTGCTTGAGGATTTGTATAACGCTCTGTTAGAACAGGAAGAAAAAGAAGCACACCATGTTGCCACAGCACTTGAAATCTATGTAAAAGGTTCGCTTAATCTGTTCAATCATAGAACAAATGTGGACATTCAGAATCGTCTCGTCTGCTATGACATCAAAGAACTTGGCAAACAGTTGAAAAAGATAGGTATGCTTGTCGTTCAGGATCAGGTATGGGGTAGAGTGACTGCTAACAGAAATGCAGGTAAAGCTACCAGATACTATATGGACGAGTTCCATTTGCTCCTGAAGGAAGAGCAGACCGCAGCATATTCCGTAGAAATCTGGAAGAGATTCCGTAAATGGGGTGGTATTCCGACAGGTATCACACAGAACGTAAAAGACTTGCTTTCCAGCCGAGAAGTCGAGAATATCTTTGAAAACTCCGACTTCATCTATATGCTCAATCAGGCTTCGGGTGACAGACAGATTCTTGCAAATCAGTTGAATATTTCTCCGCACCAGTTGTCTTATGTGACACATTCAGGTGAGGGCGAAGGATTGCTGTTCTACGGGAATGTGATTCTTCCGTTTGTTGACCGATTCCCGACAGATCTGGAACTTTACCGCATTATGACTACAAAATTGTCTGAGGTGGCTGAAAGTAAGGAGGCGTAAGGGATGCAGAAAAAGACCACACGCCTGCGTTTTACAGAGGAGGAATTGGAAAACAGTCAACTAAGAAAAGCTGTGAAGAAAGCGGATAAGGCTGTAGAAAAAGCTGACAAAGCAAAAGAAAAGATTCCTGCCAGAAGAAAATTGGTATCCGATGCTGAAAAGGCTTCGGTTCGCAGTGAGAAGCTGCGATTTGGGAAAGCCGAAATTTCTGTGGAACAAGTCGCAAAACCCTCAAGGGCAAAGCGACTCTCCACGAAAGGTTCCTCTATTGCAGTTTCTTCTCAGGTGCATAGGCAGATTGCACAGAATGAGGATGAGAATGTGGGCGCTCAGTCCGCACATCAGAGTGAAGAACTGGCAGAGACAGCTATTCATACAGTAGAACATGCCGGATACAGTAAAAAGATAAAGGCATATAACAAAGCGGAGCGATTGGAGAAACGAGCAGATAAAGCAAATGTGGATGCTCTGTATGAAAATCAGAGAGTTTCTAATCCGGATTCTTCTACCAATCCAATTTCCTGTTGGAGACAGAAACAGGAAATCAAAAAGGAATATGCAGCAGCGAGAGCAGGAAAAAACGTTGCTTCGGGAGGTGCGACAACAGCCGAGGGTGCAAAGAAAGCCACAAAGGAAACAAAGAAAGTTACAGAAAGAGTGGCAGAATTTGTTTCCAAACATTCTCATGCAATTCTGCTTGTGGTGGTATTTGGATTGCTATTGATGGGGGTTTCCAGTGTATTATCATCCTGCTCTGTCATGTTGCAGGGTGGGTCAAATGTCATACTTGGAACTTCATATACAGCAGAGGATGAAGATATTATTGGAGCAAACAACGATTATAAGGCGTTAGAATCTGCTCTCCAGTCACAAATCAACAATATTGAACGGACTCATTCAGGATATGACGAATACAAGTACCACTTGGATGAGATCAATCATAACCCTTATGAGCTGACTTCTTATCTGACAGTCTTGTTTGAGGACTATACGAGAGAAGAGGTGCAAGGCACTTTGCAGGAGCTATTTGATCAGCAGTATCAGCTCACGTTGAGGGAAGAGATAGAAACCAGAACGCGAACAGAGACAAGAACGGGGACAAAGACAGTAACAGACCCAGAAACAGGAGAACTCACAGAAGAAGATTATGAATACGAAGTGGAGGTCGAATACGACTATTATATTCTTCACGTTACTCTAAAAAATAACGGACTTGGTACAGTGATTGCCAATTCTGGTCTGAATGATGAACAATGGGAGCGATATATCGTCCTGCTTCAGACACAGGGTAACAGGTCACATCTATTTGCAGATGATATTTATGCTAATCCGACAGGGCCGTACACGGATTATGATATTCCGGGTGAAGCTCTGACGGATGAACGATTTGCGAAAATGATTCGTGAAGCAGAAAAATATCTGGGGTATCCGTATGTATGGGGCGGTTCATCCCCATCTACAAGTTTTGACTGTTCCGGCTTTGTTTCCTATGTTATCAATCATTGTGGAAACGGTTGGAGTGTAGGGCGATTAACGGCCAGTGGACTAATGAATATTTGTGATATTATTCCACCAAGTCAGGCGAAACCGGGCGATTTGATTTTCTTTCAAGGAACATATGATACGTCTGGTGCTTCACACGTTGGTATCTATGTGGGAAATGGAATGATGATTCATTGTGGAAATCCAATTTCTTATGCTTCTGTGGAGACAAGTTACTGGCAACAGCATTTTTATTGTTATGGAAGATTACCGTAAGGAGGAATTGAATGGCAGGTAAATTAGATAAAATTGGAGCAGACCTTGAAAAAGCTCGTGCTAAACGAGATGAATGGGATGCGAAAGTAAAGGATTTGGAGCAGAAATATCGTGAAGCAGAAAATACCATGATCCATGAAATGGTTCACGCAGCAAATCTGACTCCTGAACAGTTAGCAAAGATTATTCAGATGGCAGCGACACAAGCACCGGGAGCTTTTCCCGATATGAGCGAAAATCAGAATGAGGAGGATTACGGTTATGAAAATTAAAAACAGAATATGGATGTGCCTGTTGACGATGATGCTGTGTGTAGGAATGTTTTCTACCACAGCATTTGCTTATGTGGATGAAAGTGCGGTAGCAGAAACAGAAACCATTACTGAAACACAGGCTGAAACGGAAGCGGAAACTGAGACAGATACAGAAAGCACGGAAGAAACAGGCGATGCCCTTACTCCAGACGGCAACCTTACGTTGGTGGATGATGTAGGAGAAACTTCTGGTACTGGCAAGCAGTTTGTAACGCTCGTAACAAAGAGTGGTAATTACTTCTATCTGATTATTGACCGAGATGATGAAGGAAATAACACCGTTCATTTCTTAAATCAGGTTGATGAAGCGGATTTATTTTCTCTGATGGAGGACGAGGAAGCACAGAAACTTCAGGCAGAACTTGCCGAAAAGGAACAGCAGACAGAGACTAAACCAGAAGTGACAACTCCTGAAGTAGAGAAAGAGCCTGTGGAAGAAAAGAAAGAAACCAATATGCTTCCTGCAATTGGAACTCTTGGTATTCTGATTGGTGGTGCAGGTGTATTTGCCTTTATGAAGCTGAAAGAAAAGAAGAAAGCGGAAGAAGCTGCAAAACCTGACCCTGATGCAGATTACGATGATGACATGGAATATGATTTCATGGACGAGGATTCTTTTGAGGACAGGGAAGATGAGGGATTTACAGAAGAAGAGGAGGAAATGTAATTAAATACTTTATTTTGCTTAGAGGAGTACCACCTTAGTTTAGGTTGGCACCTCTCTTTTTTAATCAATCAAAAATAGTAGAAAGCAGGTATAAGAATATGAAGAATTTTATGAAAGGTAAATTTAAGCGTGTTCTGGCTGGACTTTTGAGTTTGGTTATGATGGCAGGCATTGTGCCAACAACTGCCTTTGCAGCAGATAATACGATTTCTATGAGTTTTGGACCGGCATATCAGTCTGATGGAACATTGATCTGTTATCAGGATTCTTTTACTTCACCAAACGGTCTGACGGACGGAAGTGCAGGAGGAACACAGAGAAGAGTTATTATTTATGGAGATGGAGAAGAAGCATTTTGTATTCAGCCAGGTGTTCCACTTAATACAGGAGACCAGTTGACCGCAAATGCATCTGAAGCATGGAATGAACTCAGCAGTACACAGAGAGAAGCAGTGAAACTGGCACTTGCTTATGGAAAGCCGGGAAATAGTTCTAATCTGTCTGGTTCGGGTGATTCTCAGTACATCGCAACACAGATGGTGGTGTGGGAATTTGTGAACGGATGGAGAAACGCAAAGACTTATGAAAGAACAAATGACAGTGTTTACAATGCTCTTTGTAAAGGTGGGGCGAATGCAGAAGTTGCAACGGTATATAAACAGATTATTTCGGGTATGCAGAAGCATGACGTTACACCAAGTTTTGCTAACGGAAAAACATATGATATGAATTTCTCGGATGGACAGTACGCATTAACATTAAAAGATTCTAACAAAGTGCTTTCTGATTATAAGGTTACTTGTTCGAATGATAATATCAAAATTGTAAAAGATGGCAACAGCGTAAAATTGGTTTCCAATGTGGTGATTGATAAAGATGTAAAAGTAACACTTACAAAATCATCTAAGATTTCAGCCAGTGCAAAGCTGGTAGCATACGGAAGTTCTACCAGACAGGATACGGTAATCGGTGTGGAAAGACCAGATGATGTGGTAGCAACCTTTAAGGTATCTACTCCGGCAGGCACTATGGAGCTTGTGAAAACAAGTGAAGATGGTGTAGTGGAAGGTATTCAGATGATTATTTCCGGCAATGGTATCAGCCAGACAGTTACAACTGGAAAAGAAGGAAAGATCACAGTACCTGGTCTTTATCCTGGTACTTATACTGTGACAGAAAAAGTGGCAGATTATTATGAGCCACAGAAAGAGCAGAAAGTAACGATTAAAGCTGGAGAAACTTCTACGGTGAAATTCTCCAATATCTTGAAACGTGGTGACCTAACTGTTTCCAAAACATCCGAAGATGGATTCAATGCAGATATGAAATTCCGTTTGTATGGAACAAGTGCTTCTGGCACTGAGGTGGATGAGATTGTAAGAACAGACGAAAATGGTGTAGCTACTTTTAAGAACATCCTGATTGCGGGTGAAAAAGGATATACTCTTGAAGAAGTGGATACAGCAGTCAGATATGTAATCCCTGATGATCAGAATGTAAAAGTATTTTGGAACGAAGTAACCAATACTTCTGTGCAGAATATCTTGAAGAAATTCAATGTAACAGTAAATAAATACGATGCAGAAATGACAGTATCTCAGGGAGATGCAACTCTAGCAGGTGCTGTCTATGGTCTTTATAAAGATGGAGAATTAGTAGAGAGCATGACAACCGATGAAAACGGAAGTTTTACAACAGGCTATCATGTATGTGGAGATGATTGGACAATCAGAGAAATTACACCATCTGAAGGTTATTTGTTAGATGAAACGGTATATCCGGTAGGTGCAGAAGCAGAGAATTATACCGTAGAATTTAACTCTGCTCCAGTTGTAGAATCTCCAGAACAGGTCATCAAAGGACAGATTTCCATTATCAAACATACCGATGATGGTTCTACACAGATTGAGACACCAGAAGTTGGTGCTGAATTTGAAGTATATCTGACGGCTTCCGGCTCTTATGCGGATGCAAAAGATATAGAGCGAGATGTGCTTGTTTGTGATGAAAATGGGTATGCCATTTCAAAAGAACTTCCTTATGGACTCTATACAGTTCATCAGACAAAAGGTGCTGCGGAAACAGAGTTTATGAAAGACTTTACGGTATTCGTAAGTCAGGAAGGACAGGTTTATAAGTATCTTATCAATAATGCTCCGTACTCTGCCTATATCAAGGTGGTAAAAGCAGATAAAGAAACTGGGGCAATCATCCCACTTACAGGTGCAGGATTTGAGATTTATAATGCGTCTGGAGAAAAGGTATCCATGAGTTATACCTATCCGACACTTACAACTATCGATACTTACTATGTAAGTGCAGATGGATATTTAATCACACCACAGGTTTTACCGGCAGGAGATTATACTTTAGTAGAAGTGCAGGCTCCATATGGTTATGTTCTAGACAATACACCGATTCCATTTACAGTAACAATGGCTGAAAATGAAGAAGTGGATGGTATCAATGTGATTACGGTAACTGCTTATGATATGGCACAGAAAGGTAAGATCACAGTCAGCAAGACTGGTGAAGTATTTTCTTCCGTAACAGTATCTGGTGATGAAGCCATGAACAAACAGGGAGAGATGGAATTGATCAACTGTGTTTATCAGCCTGTTTTCTCTGAAAAGGGACTTGCAGGTGCAACTTATCAGGTGATTGCTGCAGAAGATATCGTAACCGGAGATGGAACGCTCCGTTATGAAAAGGGAACGGTTGTCGATGAAATCACAACAGGCGAAGATGGAACAGCCACATCTAAAGAATTGTATCTTGGAAAATACGACGTAGTAGAAGTCAAAGCACCAATCGGATTTGTGTTAAATGCTACTCCGTCCAATGTTGAACTTGTCTATGCAGGGCAAGAAGTAAGCGTTACGGATGCAGCGACTGCATTTTGTAATGACAGACAGAAGATTGAGATCAGTGCATTAAAAGCAATGGAACAGGACGAAGCGTTTGGTATTGGTATGAATGGAGAAATCACAGCAGTATCTTTTGGTCTTTATGCAAAGGAAGAAATCATTGCTGCAGATGGCAGTAAGATTCCGGCAGATGGTCTGATCGAGATTGCTTTTTGTGATGCAAAAGGGAATGTTAGATTCCAATCAGATGTTCCATTTGGCAGATACTATGTAACAGAGGTATCTACAGATCCTCATTATATGTTAAATGGCAGAATCTACTCTTTTGAGTTTGTTTATGCAGGTCAGGAAGTAGGAACAGTTACAGCGACACTTAATGAAGGCAAAGCCATTGAAAATGAGCTGATCCGAGGAACTATCAAAGGGTTAAAAGTAGATGGAGAAGAGAAAGGTCTTGCAGGTGCAACATTTGGTCTGTTCAATGAATGGGAACAGGAATATACAAAAGAAAATGCTTATCTAACTGTGGTATCCGATGAAAATGGTGCGTTTATATTTGAAAATGTTCCATTTGGCGATTATGTAGTTGTGGAACTGGAAGCACCTGAAGGATATGTGAAGTCTGATGCAAGACATTTTGTGTCCGTAACTTATGATACACAGGTAATCGGCATCAAAGCAATCAACTATCTTATTGTAGGAAGTGTTCAGCTTACCAAAGTGGATGCAGAATATCCAGACAATCAATTGACAGGTGCGGTATTTGAAGTATTTGCTGATACCGACAAAGACGGTGCATTTGATGCGGAAAATGATGAATGCCTTGGAACTCTTACAGAAATCAATGAGGGTATCTATGAAATGACAGGACTTCTCTATGGAAATTACTTTGTAAAAGAAAAGGCTGCTCCAGAAGGATTCTTGTTAGATGAAAATGTATACACAGTATCCATTGTGAATGACAAAGAAGTTGTGATGGTGGAAAATGAAGCAGGTGTTGGTTTCATGGATCAGCCAGTAAAAGGTAAAGTAACTATTTTTAAGACAGATGATGAGTCTGGCGAAAAACTGGTAGGTGCAGGTTTCCGTATCTGTGATACAGAAGGAAATGCTGTAGCAGAAGGTTACACAGGAGAAGAGGGGACCGTATCTTTTGAACTTCGTTATGGGAAATATACGGTTGCTGAATTTGAAGCACCAAAGGGATATGTTTTGGATGAAGCACCATATTCATTTGAAGTAACGGAACATGGTCAGAAGATTTCCATTGATATGGCAAATACGAAGATTAAAGGTAAGATTGTAATCTCTAAAGTGGACGCAGATACAGAAGAACTTCTTCCAGATGCAGGATTCAGAATCTACGATGTAAATGGTGAGGTTATTCGTGAAGGTCGTACTGATAAGAACGGAAATGTAGAATTTGACTTAGAGTTCGGAACTTACTATTATCAGGAATTTGATGCACCAGAAGGTTATGAAGTAAATGATGAAAAGTATGAGTTCACCATTACCGAAGATGGACAGGTTGTATCTGTGATTATGACAAACAAAGCGATTCCGAAGGAAACTCCAGAGGAACCGGATGAGCCGAAAAAAGACACACCGACAGAAACTCCTAAGACACCAACATCTACAGAAGGTCCAAAGACTGGAGATGATGCAGATGTGGCATTATGGATGGTTCTTGCGGTACTCGCTGCGATAACAGGTGTAGGATTAACTGTATTTTCTGTGAAACGCAAGAAAAAAGATAAGGAAAAATAAAATGAAGAGACCATATGTGAGATGGGCTGCAATGATCTTGGCACTATTGTGTTTTAGCATTGCAGCTTATTTTTGTGGAAAGATTTATTACACGGAAAAAGAATATGCCGAAGGGGATGCGGTCTATGGAGACATCCTGGCAGATGTGGTCATTTCAGAAGAAGAGGTTCTGGGCGAAAGCTCAGAACCGACTTCTGAAACAGGAGAGCAGGTGGAAGAAACAGATGAGGGGGTGCAGGCAGAGGAATCTTTTGTGCCGGAAATTGATTTTGTTTCTTTGAAAGAAATCAATGAGGATGTAGTAGGTTGGCTGTATCTGCCGGATACCGTTATCAATTATCCAGTAGTACAGGGAGAAGATAACAGTTATTATCTGAAACACTTGGTAGATGGAAGTTACAATGCCAATGGCAGTCTGTTTGTGGATTATCACAACAAAATGGATTTTTCAGATGATAATACTCTGATTTACGGTCATCACATGGATAGCGGAAAGATGTTTGCAACTCTTGTGAAATATAAGGATCAGGAGTTTTATGATGCACACCCAGTAGCTTATTTCCTGACTGAGGAAAAAGATTACAAGATAGAAATTTTTTCTGGCTATGTAACAACACATGATTCGGACAGTTATCTTCTGACGGCAGGTTCCAGAGGACAGACGATTGAGTGGATGAAAGAGATGTTCCATAACGCTGACTTTTTTGCAGATGTAACGATTACGCCGGAGGATCATATCGTAACTTTTTCGACGTGTGATTATGAATTTCACGATGCGAGATATGTAGTGCATGGCAGACTGGTGGAAATAACAGAAGGAGTTAGTGAGTAATATGGATTTTGAAAAATTTATCGAAGAAGTGAAAAGCAGAATTAAGGATTTTCTTCCTGAGAAATATGCAGATGCAGAGATTTATGTGCAGGAACAGGAGAAAATTAACAGCCAATATACAGGTTTGACGGTGGTTGGCAAGAATATTGCCAATCCTACAATCAACCTTGAATCGTTCCATGGAGAGTACGAAAATGGCAAACTCATGGAAGATGTGCTTTATGATATTGCGAAAATTATTCAGATGGAGGGACCACAAGTGGATGTGAGTAGATTATCAGATTACGATAAGATAAAAGATCAGCTGTTCATTCGTGTATGTAACAGCAAAGAAAACAGAGGACTTTTAAAAAATGTACCTCATGTAGAAATTGAAGATATGGCGGTCACATGCCATATTTTGGTTTCAAAAGACCTAAGAGGTATTGCTTCAACTCCTGTTACAAATGATATGTTGAAGATGTATGGTATCAGAGAAGAACAGCTTTTTGACAATGCTTTGGAAAGCAGTCCGAAAGTTAATCCACCTGAAATCGTCAATATGGATGAGTTGTTGGCGGGAATGTATCGTGAGCAGTATGAAATGATGGGATATAACGAGGATGAAATTGCGGAGATGTTGGATGATATGCCTCATGCAGAAATCCCTATGGTAGTGGTAACAAACGAAGATAGAGTAAATGGAGCAGCCACCATGTTTTATCCAGGCGTAATGGATGAAATCGGAGAAAAATTGGGCGGCAATTTCTTTGTGCTTCCATCTTCTCTCCATGAAACCATTGTTGTTCCAAACGATGGAAATATGGAATATAAAGCATTGCTTGCTATGGTTACGGAGATAAATGCAACGGAAGTCGACAAACAAGACAAACTTACGGATCAGGTGTATCATTATGATGTAACAGATAAGGTGTTTGAAAAAGCATCCAGATACGAGGACAGAAAACAGGAAAAAGATAAATCCCACGAAAAGAAATCTGTTTTGGAAAAACTGGAAGAGAAGAAAGATGAAGCAAAAGCAACGATTGGTGCAAAGAAAACGTCTTATCGTGATGCAGTTAGTTTATAAGATTGGAGGACATGACTATGAATAAAGCTAAAAATGTAGAAAGAATGACAGCCTATGTAAAAAAGGTGAATGCTATGGTCGAAAAGAAAAAGCAGAATAAGAAATAAGGAGTGGAGAGGTAGCGAAAGCTGCCTCTTTTACATATCTGCATCACGGTTAGTTGACATTTGAATGGAAAAATTGTATCATTTCTATGTAAATGTTGAATTGGGGTGATTGATATGCAGATGAATCCAATTATTTTAGAAAAAATAAAGAGCAATAACAATATGATAACGACAGCTCAGGTTATGGAACTTGGATTTTCAAGAACGATTCTATCAAAATATGTCAAAGCAGGACTTCTTGAACGTAGTAGACAAGGAATATATATTCTTTCCGATTCCGTACACGATGATATGTGTACATTGATGATGCGTTCTGATAAAATTATCTTTTCACATGACACAGCATTATTTTTGAATGGTTTATCTGAGCGTACACCGTTTATGCATTCAGTAACAATTCCAAGTAATACATCACTTCCAAACTCGTTAATAGATGAATGTCAATGTTATTATATAAAACCAGAACTTCATCTAATTGGTGTGATTGAAAAAAAGAATACAATGGGAAACATAGTACGTTGTTATGATATAGAGCGTACCATCTGTGATATATTGCGATCACGAAATAGGATAGATGAAGAAACAGTCATCAGTGCAGTGAAAAATTATGCGGCTTCTCCAGATAAGAATCTGAATCGTTTAGCAGTGTATGCTTCTATGTTTGGAGTCGATAAAGAATTAAAACGCTATATGGAGGTTTTACTATGAGTTCAAAAGCAATGAGCCTGAAGGGACGAATTAAAAATTATGCAAAAAGCAATAATATTGCAGCACAGGTAGTTTTGCAGAACTATATGTTTGAGCGTTTTTTGGAGAGATTATCTGTATCAGATTATAGCGAAAAATTTGTTGTTAAGGGCGGTATGCTGATTGCAGCTATTGTTGGATTAGATACTCGTTCAACAATGGATTTGGACACTACTTTACGAAATTTACCTTTGACAGAAGAGCAGATTGCAGCAGCGTTAAGCTCAATTTGTAAGATAGACTTGAATGACGATGTTTCTTTTGAAATCAAATCTGTGGCTCCGATTCGTAAAGATGATGTTTACGGTGGATATTGTGTAAGATTGGACGCAATTTATGATACAATCGTAACTCCGCTATCAATAGATGTTTCCACAGGAGATATTATTACACCATCTGCTGTGAAATATGAGTTCGGTGGCATTTTTGATGAGAATGTCAAAATTACATTGTGGGGATACAATATAGAAACCGTCATGGCAGAAAAAGTAGAAACGATCTTAAGCCGTGGTGTGTTTACAACCAGACCGAGAGATTTTTATGATGTGTATATTCTTGGAACAACGCAGGAGTATGATAAAGAAATTTTTAAAGAAGCGTTGAAGGCTACAGCGATACATCGTGGTTCATTAGAAAAGATTGCAGATGTAAATGGAATTATTGCTCAGATTTCTTCCAATGCCGATTTGAACGATATGTGGGTAAAATATCAAAAGAAATTTACTTATGCGAAAGAAATTACTTATGAAAATGTCATGGA
>SKEQ01000641.1_pt1 | contig 23184 bp, 21 predicted proteins | sample 4826751 | NCBI WGS metagenome assembly SKEQ01 (sample SAMN11008805, study PRJNA524170) | human gut metagenome | biome: Human fecal sample; material: Feces; isolation source: fecal sample from pouch patient p44 | host: Homo sapiens | place: Israel: Tel-Aviv | collected 2013-07-11 | reverse complement strand
AAGTGGGCAGTTTTTATTTATTTTGAATCGTGCTTAACTAGCTATTTAAATTTAGAGTAATTATTTCATTTAATTTATATTTTATCAATAATAAAGGGGTAGTACTAAGGAAAAATTATATAGAGAGTTAGCTGAATCCTCTTCGAAACTCAGTGAAAAATAGTTCAATTATTGTTTCGTCAGATCAACACGATTTAATCATTTGATACAATGCTCATATCTTTCAATACTCAATTGTTTTTACAACTTTTGGATGTTTAATTTATACAGTCTACGATTTCTACCATATTTTCAACCTTGCAATCAAGTGCAATACATATTTTCAATAAAATATCAGTAGTGATATTTTCCCCTTTTCCTAATTTTGCTAGAGAAGAGGAGCTAATCCCTACTTCTTGCCGGAGCTTTGTTTTGATTCAACCTTTATCAATGAGAAGTTTCCATAATTTATTATAACTAAACTTCATCTGAGTTTTTTCCTTTGTTCCATGAAATACCGTAGAGTTCATTTCCGTTACTAGAGAGTCTCAGTACAGTATTTTCTGACAAGAGATGATTAGCTTCTGGATAATACGAGATAGCTTTATCAAAGGATAAAAAGACTTGTTTGTTCAATGATTTTGATTGGTCATATAGCTTCAACAGGGCTTCGGTTGCTTGGTAACTAATATTACTTAAGAGTAATGAATCATGGGCAAGTGCTGGAAGATTAGTTAGATAGAGTATTGCTAAATCGTACAATATCATTCCTTTGAACTTAGTTCCTGTACCGTCGTCGTCAGGGGTATAGAAGGAATAGCTATTATAGGTTCTGAGGATAATTTGAGGAGCTTTGCGAATATCTGGATAAAGGAAATCATTGAATTCTCGCATTTTAGCATTGATTTTTCCTTCTAGCTCTATTAGAATGTGATCCAACGCTACTGTATTTTCAAAACTAATATATTCTGTTGGGTTTTCAATCCCATAAACAGATTGCAGTAGGTCTAGCCAAAAAGACTGGCTCTCTTGTCTTTCTCTACCACGGTTTTCCCAACGCTTAATAAAAGCCTTGGCTTGTTTTTTTCTGTTCTCTAGTGTTCATTACTACTAATTCTTTCTAAATAGACTCGGTGTCATTGTACCATATATTTCTACTGTATTTTAGTAGGTATTATCTACATTAACTAACTGTCAAGTGACTAGATATAACTTGGGGGGTGTCACACCCCCTAAGTCTCTTTTTTAAAACATAGAAAGGTGCTATACTAAGTCCATGAAAAAAGATTCTAAATACATTATTATTTTGGTGGTCATTTTCTGTGCTCTTGGAGTCATGTTTTTGGTCTCTGCGTTAATAAAGAAAAATGAACCGAAGAAAAAAGTAACACCTCCTAGCACCGAACAAGTGATTGAAGATTCATCCTCGGAAGACATTCCAAAAGAAGATAAGTATGAGCGATGGCGTAAAGAGGCGCTTGCGACCTTAGAAACACAAACACCTGCAGATGATGCTGATACGCAAACTGTAAAGAATGCACTGAAAGAGATGTGCTCTTATGTTGAAACAGTTCATAACGTAACCGAAGTTAAGCCAGATTATCAAAATCATTTAACTATTACTGGAACCAAGATGCAGTATGAGCTTGTTGCGAAATTCATGTTAGGCTATAAGTATTCTGATGCTAAAACTCAAGTATTTAAAGCCAAAGCAGATAATGTTCGTCAGTTTGTACTTGAGGTTGCTAACCCAGACGGAGCAAAACTTTATTTCTGTGGGAATTACGTTATGGGGACAACTCAAATAGAAGTAACATCAGTTCATGGAGTAGCTGAAGCTGATCATGCTGAACATGGACATGATTAAACGTAGTCAATCCGTCTTACATATCTTGTTTAGCTTCATCAAGAGATGGAGCTTTTCTTTATCTATTCAACTCTAATAGGAATTTTTGTCCCTGTGTAAGTGCATATCTTCTTAATCCTTGATATAATAGTGCCATAGCACAGGGATTAAAGAATTGGTGATAATAAGAGAATAGGATTAAAGAACGATTGGAGATGAGGAGTCATGGAAAAAGAAACAAAGCGTCTTTTAAGGAAGTTGGTCAGATTATTTGACGGACAGACTAAGGAATATCTTTTAAAATATACTGATGATGTTGCTGAGTTAAATATTGAAGAACAAAATAAACTAGCTCAAGAGTTACCGGCTAGACACTTAAGTGCTGAAATTTTAAGTGATATTCAACGAATTAAAAACGGTGAAGAACCACGTTTCTTTACTAAGGATGGACAATATAAGGGACTATGTGTTGAAGAATACAACCAGCGTGATTTTATGAGTCGTCAGCAACGTTACGTTTTAAGTTGGGCGTTCGGAATGCTACTCTTTTTAGCAGTCTTTACAATTGTATCTTGGAACTTTGTTCCCAACGTTATCCAAAAAATGGAAACAAGTACATCACTATTGAACTATACTGAGAACTATGGCACTCGTCCTGAACAGGTCTTTGCAATGGTTGTATGTGGTGTTTTATTGATATTACTTTCGGTAGTTGTTTCACTAGTATGTTTGAAGAGATATCGTAAATATACTGAAGAACCTATCAATGTTGTCTTAACAGATGATTTGAGACTATAAAAGCTGAAGCTTAAGCTTTGGCTTTTTTGGTGTTTTTAAACTTGATTGCTACATGTTACTGGGAAAATGTAGAGTGTCATAATGAGACTTCACGGTACTTGGTATTTCCTAATTAAATAAATATATAGCCAGATTACTTTCAATGTTACATAATAAAAAGATAAAAGTACATGTAACTCGCACTTCATTATTAATTTGTTTGTACATGGTCGAATACAGGAACAGGTGCATTGTTATTGCGCTTGTTTTATATATCTATATTGATAAAATATAATCATGAGATAAATAAAAAACTAAGGGAACAGAATTCAGTATCATTTTGATTTAATAGTCTTTCTGTTTTATCTAGTAAAATAGATATTTGGTTTAGCTAGATAAAGTAATCAAGGACTTTTAGTATAATGTGACGAATTCGGAAATGAAAGGAAAAAGTAATGTTTGATAAGTTAGATTATAGTATGAAGATGATGGCTCGAGAAATTGAAGGCCTAGAATTTGTTGAAGGAAAATACCTTCTGGATCCTAATGACCCTAAAGCTTTCAATTCGATGGAGGAAATTGAGCTTTATAAGGAATTGGCGAAGAAGTCAGCTATTGAGTTTCTTAAGGAAGAACCAGAATATTCTTCAAATCCATTTGAAGAGCTTATGAAAGATTGAGGAGAAGTAGCATAGCCTATGGTTCCGTTACTAGAACTTCAATACAATTTATTGATAACAAATGGCAATTCACCATAGTTAATTATAGTTGTTAGTACTTGGGAGGTAAAAAATGACTTCAGTAACAAACCTAATAAAGGTAGTGAAACAGCCTAGAGGTGGTTACATACCATTGAAGCAGTTTTCAGCGATTACCTTAGATGACGGAAAAACCTTGAATTCAGATGAGTCTGTATCGCCTGGACTTGTTGGTCTGGCTGTAGACTATCTAACACGTTTGATGAATGGTGCTCAGCCCAAAGAAGCGTTTAAGATTTCTTTAAATGGAGCGTATCTGGTTGGTGAATTTGATAAGGCTATTTCACTATTAGACCAAATTGTTGGACTAGATAATCAATCAATTGCTGCTGCATGTATTCTGGTGGGTTATGATGTTGCTTTTAGAGCAGGGCCTGCTCGTTTTATGACAGTTGATACTATTCACGCTGATGAAGCCACGATTGAAAATATTCGTATCATGGTACAGCGAAGTCTACACTTCTTTGAAATCTATGGGCCAATCACTTTAGATGGATTTACATTCGACTCTGCATATACGGACACAATCACATCAGGTGATGGAGATTACTTAACCAAGGATACTCTCTGGGATTTCAAGGTCATAAAATCAAAACCAAATAAGGACTATACGCTGCAGGTTCTTATATACTATTTAATGGGGATTCGTTCCAATCAACCAGAGTTCTTGAGTATATCAAAGCTGGGTTTCTTTAATCCACGACAAAATGTAGTTTATCAGACAGCCATAGCTGATATTCCTAAGGAAGTTATTGAGATTGTTGAAAAAAATGTTATTGGCTATCTAGACTAGATAGTCTGGATTTTGGAGGTTCAACATGGAAATAGATCGTTACTGTAATAGTTGTCTAGGATACTATTCGTATGATATTGATGAAACAGATAATTACGAAAAGTGTCGTTGGTGTGGCTCAGAAGATACTGAAGAAGCCTGAGGTTAAAGGTATCCCAATGCTATTTTCTCTCTTTGTTTTCATACACTCTTGATGCTTATTTGGAAGAGAGAGCTTTCAACACTAAATTTATCGCTTCATAGTAGGCTCTATAATTTCTGTAGTAGGTAAAACTACTGTAGAGATTATGGAGCTATTTTCTATTTTTGGGGAACAAATTACCAAAAAGCAGTTATCGAAAGAACATTAACTATATCTTTCCCTGAATACCAGTAGGAACAGACTACAAATATTACTTAAGTAGGAGATGGAAGGTTTACAACGACAGGACGAGACCTTACCCCGTAATTGGAAATTTATATTAAAGGATAGTGCAAGCGTACTTGATGGAGTGTTAGAAGAGAATGAGGCGAGGAAGCTTATTAATTTGCAAACTAAAAGCACTGTCACTTCGTACTTAGTGCCAGCAGAATAATTATTAAATAAACACCTCGCCCCAAGAATAGTGCCTAACTTCAAGTGATGAGAACTGCTGGTCAGGGGTCTGGACGAGATATAGCTTATCACTATCGTGAAACAAATCAAAGAAGCTGTGTACTGCAACAACTAGAGGAGCAGGTACAACACCGCCCTGTATCTTTAACTTTTGAATCACTGAGGGCTTTATTAAAGACAAGAAAAAGGAATTTATCAAGTAAACCTTGAAGTTGATAAAGCAACGTCTAAAAAATAGTTCATTTTAAATGACTTTTGAAAATTTAGGGCTCTCTGCGCTTGCTCTTATAATTTCCTCTGTGCTACACTAATCTTAGTTTAAGAAAAGACGATTCAAATATCTATGAAAGGAGAAAAATATGAACACACCTCGTATTAACCGATTTTTAGGTGAATGGTTGGACAGACAGACTAGCCCAGACTTTTTTAAAAAAGGTTTGATTCTTCTGAATGCATATGACTTTCTCGACAGTAAGGCGGATGCCATTCCTGGTCTCATCGCTCATAAAAAAAGCCCTCTACGTCGGCAATTAGATGAAGCTCTCGCTAGTCGTGGGTACTGTTATCTTAAGCCTATTAAAGTCAATGCTCAAAACTCCATTGAAGTAGAGAAGTACTATCGATTTGAAGCTACACCTAAAGGTTCCAATGAACCTATTACTTACTATGGTCTAGGTGCGTACTTTATTTACCGTGCTATATTCAATAATGAATTCGACATTGATTCTGGCTTTCAATATGATGACGAAGAACTCTTTTATGAAGACATTGGATTTGATGCTCTATTCCATAATAAACCTGTTTTTCTATTAGGAAATACGCCCTCTGATGATATAGAGGTATCTTGGCAGGATGTTGGGATCTCAATCCGTAGACGGGCCTTTAATTAGTTAGACATCGAATACAATCCACGAATAGATTACATAAGAGCAGTATGCTCTTTTTTTGTGTTTTCATAGGGTGTCACTGGGTTTGAGTCAGGGATGACTTTTGCTATTATCTGATTGTAATTTTTTTAGAAAGGAAATTGCTTATTTATGGATAAAAACAAACGTTCAATGATCCTAAAATCTGGAGCTTTTTTAACAGCCCTTGTAGCAACAGGTTTGGTTAATAATGGGGTATCAGCAGACGAAACTGCCGCACCAACTGGACCAACAGATAATGCTACTGTTGCGACTGGACACTCCGATACACTTCTTCCTCCCGCTTCATCAACACCAGCGACACCCGGTACCAATACTACAGATGTCCCAACTGCTGAAGCACCTAAAGTTGACACTCCAAAAAATGAAGGTGTAACAACTGAGACACCTAAAGTAACTGACGGTTCTACTGGTACAGGTGTAGCTACACCTACGACTTCTGAAAATGCAAATACAACTGCTGAAACGTCTACAGTTACCTCTGAAGGAAGTGAAGGAAACTCTACTTCTGATACAACTTCAACTGCATCAGAAACACCTACCCCTTCAGAGCACACAGTAACTGAAACTCCTACTAAGCCTAACGCTACGGATACTGCTAATACTAACCATAATAGTGAAAATAACACTAGCAGTAGCAGTGAAAGTTCAACAAATCCTGTTAATGATAAAGGGTCAACTGTTGCCACACCAACTCCAGCACCAACTGAAGGGAATAACGCTTCAAGTTCTGAAGCACCTAGTGGCTCATCAACTTCAGCTGAATCTTCTTCAACAAGTTCAGAAACACCAAAAGTATCTGATGGAACATCTGGAACAGGTGTAAGTTTGCCAAGTAGCGAAGGAACAACATCTTCTGAGAAATCATCAACCTCTCCAGAACTATCTGAAACTGCTATAAATACACCTCATATTCTTGACGGAACTAATGGAACTGGTGTCTCTACGCCATCTGAACATAAATCAGACAATCGTACAGAAGTAGCTTCAACTTCAGCAGCATCTTCAAACAAAGTAGTTGAGTCTCCTAAAACTGAAGAAACTCCTAAAGTTAGCGACACGAATGTTCAAGAAGCACCTAAACCAGGGGACGTTTCTCCTTCAACAAAACAAGTTGTACTTAATGTGACTCCTAGTCAACCAGTCGTCACAAATACTGGTTATAAAGTTGTCTCAACAAACAATAGTGATCTTATCGTACAAAACTTCGATGGTTCTGTAGCCTCAGTTCCAGCTTCACAGGCAGGAGGAGCAGTGAATGAGGATGGAACTGTCTCTGTTAAGACCGAGGCAGGAGAAATGGTAACACTTCCTGAAACAGGGGAAGCTGGAACAAAACTCGTTACCTTTGGATTCTTGATTTTGGCAGCACTTGGTCTTCAACGTACAGCTGTAAAACAAGATAAATGGTACTCAAACTAAGAAAGGTGATTATTTTAAATGTTTAAAGACTCAAATAACACGAAAGGACATGGCTCTATTCGTAAGAATAAGGTCTATGGAGCAGTAGGTGTACTTGCACTCGGTGCTGCAGCAATCGTTGGAGGAACTTCTCAAGCATCCGCAGATGAAGTAACTGAAGCTCCTGTAAATTCAGAACCAGTTGCGACCTCACAAGCAAACGCAGACAGCCTTATGTCACAAGCTACAGCTGTTGCGACTTCAGATGTCTCTACTCCAACAACCATAGCGACTGCAACAAACACTACTGATTCACAACCTACTGAAACAGTAGCAGAAGTAGCTACTACACAACCAGTAAGTACTAATGATAATAATGCTTACGCTGAAAAGGCTAATACATCTACTGAAGCTGAAAAGGTAACTATCGACAACACAGCTGTCACAGATGCAGTTGCTACTGCAAAAGACAGTGGGGTTAAAGTAACACAAGATGCTACGCAAGACAAAGGGACACCAACCACAAGTGAAGACCTCGCAACAAAGCAAGCTGAAATCAAGGCCGACCAAAATGAACAAGTAGCTACAATCAAACAAGCTACCCAGGACGCATCTGGACGCCAATCAGCCTATGATGCAGCTGACAAAGCTCACGACACACTTGAAACTCAAGTAGACAAAGCGGTTAAAGATAGTAATGGACTTATTAAAGCTGAAGCTACTGAAATCTCAAGTGGGGATGGTAATAATGTAGGTGATTACAACACCTATACTGAACAGGTTAACAAGCAGATTGCTTCGAACAAAGAAACCATCGACAAATTTAACAAAGATTATGCTGCTATGAAGGATAATGCTAACGTTAATGTTGATGGACGTGTGACAACACAAAATGTAGATCAATTGACTTACGGGAACTCTGTTCAAAATGGTAGTGTTAATCCAGACGGAACCTTCTCATTCACGCATGATATGAATGACTCAGCTAATGATAGCTTAGGTGTTTTGGGTACAGGTACCCTTAATGGTAAGGTTAATTTCACGTCTGTAGCTAACGGAGACGGTTCTACCACTGTAACACTTAATAGTCTCGATTTGTGGAACTATGCTTATACAAGTAACCGTCCGAACACTGGTGTTAACCAAAATCTTAACTACCACGTTTACACAGACGGAGAAGAAATCTACTCAGTAAACCACGACGGTAACTCAAGCTTTGCGGAAGAACTCAATCGTAGTATTGCACTTAACAAGTCCTATGTCTTGAAACCAGGCGAGACTACTGGTATTATCCCAATTCTTAACATTGATGATAACTGGATTATCAATACGCATGGTCAGTTGAGTCTTGATTTCACCAATCCAAACGTGGTTCCATCAGCTACAGTTAAAAAGGTTAGTGAGCCTGTTAAACCAGAAATTCCATCTGTAAGCTATCATGATTACAAGATGGACTACCAACCAACTGTTACTAAAACAGTTCTCAATAGCGACGGTGAAAATGTTAATGGTAAAATGATTCCTAAAAATGATGAACATACCTATGTTTTGAATAATGGAAACATCTTTGCTAATGCAAAAGTTGGCGATACCGTGACAACACGTGATCCACTTGAATTCGGTGAAGTTCCAAATATCGAAGCCAACAAGACTGAAAATGAGGCTAAAGGTTGGAACGTTGACTATGATGAGGCTTCTAAGACCTACACATTTACTGCCAAATACGATGGTAAAGCTCTTGAAGCACCTACAATCAAGTTTGTAGCAACTGACGATAACGGTTTCTACGATAATACTTATAAAGCTGGTCGTAATGGTTACGAAACCTTCTCTGATACTGTCACTAACAAGACACCAACGGCTCCAAAACCACATAAGTCTGTTACAGATTCAAAAGGAAATGACATCGACGGTAAGACTACTGACGATGATAAAGTAACCTTCCATTTGACGACTGACTATAGCCCATACAAAGATATGGCTGCATCTAAACAAGCACTTAAATTTGCACTCCTTGATGATGTGCAAGATGGTGCCTTCACTGTAGATGAAGATGCTATTACTATTGTCGATAGCAAAAACAACGATGTCAAAGAACTCTTTGATATGTATCACGTACTTTCGGATGAAGGACGTACTGATGCCATCAACAAGATCCTAAATGAATCTGGTCTTAACCCAACTGGTGAATTCTATCTCTGGGTAGCCAAAAATCCAGTTGATTATTACCAAGACTACATTCTAAAAAACAATAATGTAACAGTTAATCTCCCTGCTACATTGCAAGTCCCTGCAGGTACTACTGTAGAAAATGATTTCTATCAGATTGATTTTGGTAATGCCTATCAATCAAATCTTGTTTCATTCGATACACCACCAGCAGCACCAGTAGGAGAGTCTGGCGGACCTACTTCTACCCCAGTAACTCCAGTAGAAGAAGTGCCTGTCCAACAACAAGCTATTAAAGTTCTTCCTAATACTGGTGAAAAATCAACTTCAGCTATTGCTACAGCAGGTGCAGTTATTTTGGCTACTGCACTAGGTATGCTTGGTTTCTCTAAACGTAGTAAAGAGTACTAAGATAGCACCCACTTCATAAAAATCCTTTTCCCTATTCTAAATTCATAATTCCCTAAAAACACAGCTCACAAGAGTTGTGTTTTTTTAGGAGGTGTCACTGGGTTACAAGTAGATATTTGTTTTCCTATAATTAGGGAGTACTTTAAAACGAACTAGGAAGGAAGTCGTTGCTTATATGAGGACTGATAATTTATATAATTATGAACTTATGAAACAAGACCATATAAGTAGAAAGAAGGTGTCTTTTTGAAAAATAATAAATTAATGTTCATGTTACTGATGAAATGGTTTGCTGAAAGTATTTATTTCCTTGAAATCATATTTATAACAGCCACTTCAGTCCTGTTATTAGCAAACAATATTCTCAATGTTTCAACAAAGACGATTCATATTGTCGCCCTGGTATTACTGGTAGTTTATGTATGTATTGGTTTGTTATTAGCTAATCGAAAAAATAAATTTACGATGTCAGTTAATTACTTTAAATTGATAGGAGCATTGGCTTATATCGTACTTATCACCACTCTAAAAGGTATTGTCTTTGATATTCTAACACACCCACTAGTTACACTGGGGATTGCACTTCCTTATGTTGTAGCTATTGCCTTAAGAAACTTCAGCAAAGGTCAAATCAATAAAATCATTTTTGACGATAGACACAATGCAAATATCAGAGGACGATTTGACACCGTAGACAATATCAAAGAGTCGATGCGTTCATCTATTGCTAGTAGTATTTCTCATGAATTTAAAGGTCTTACGGAAATCAGAGATGAAAAGTTTAGACAAGATACAGAAGGAAATGTAGCTGGTATGTTCAAAGTGTTACTGAAATCTGGCTTTTGGGGGCTTAAACACATCCCATTGACTAAAGTAACACTGACATTTAACTTAGAACAAGAGGTAATCACGATGAAGAAAAATATTTTAACAACGGAACAAGCAAGTTTTTTAAAGCAGTACAATTTTTCACTGTACCAAGAACGATTTGAGGTTTTATGTAAAGCTCAAAAAGCTGAAAAGGACGGGCATCTAAATTTTGCCTCGGACGATGAATATAAAACATTTATTGATGCTGTAATGACTGGAGAATGGTCTGAAGAACTCTTTATGATCAACCTATCAAATCCTATTGGATGTGAACATTTCCTTGCAGCACGAGAAGATGGCAATGGCGGACTAATTTGGGATGTCGTTGATTATAGTGAGGGAGACCGCTTCACGAAAGAACAAATCCAGACGATTGTTCCAGAGGCATATCGATATAGTGCCTTTATGGTCTCTGAGATTGCTGCAGAAAAAGACTGGGGTCCAGAAGCTCAACACCAACGACTTGAACAAGCAAAAAAACAAGCAAAAGAACCTGAAAAGACTATCGAGAACTTTTCAAAACCTCGTGTAATCACAGATGAAGAAAGACATGATGACTATACACAAAGTTCTATCAGAACAGTAGCAGCAACCTTGAGACCTGCACAATAATCATAGGACTAGCTTAGGATAGCATATAGTGATGCTATCCTTTTTGTATTGAATCATATACCACGCGCAACACTTCACTTCACAATTCTAGTAATTCTCTTGAATACTTATTGGTGTACTAATGTTTATCTTTTTTATCCTAGGTATTCGTAAGCGTAAGGTAAACTAATTAGCTTAATCATTGGCCACAAGGAAACGATACTGATAAGACGCTTGTGGCCTTTTGTTAGATAAAGGAGATTATCATGCAAGAATTTATTGCCAATGGTCGAGTTGCCAGTATTCCTGATGATGCCGTTGGAAGAACTGCCAACGGACATGTCAGTTTTAAATTTGAATTTGTCTGTGACTCTAGTCTCTTAGATGAACAGAGAAAACCTATTTCTAGCTTTTTCACGGTCCAGCTCTATGGTAAACAAGCAGAGATCATGGCACAAAGCTTATCAAAAGTGTCACCTATTGTTGTTAAAGGAGAGATTATTCAGCGTCCCTATACAAATAATCAGGGGCAACGTCGAAGTTTTCAATACTTATCTCCTAGTCAACAAGGGAGGATTACCTTCTTAGAAAGTAAGGAAGCAGCTAATAAACGTAAAGAAGGAAACAGGGAGCTTTCTCAGTCAGTAGATAATATCTCTGCTTATCTAGAACCTATTGATGCAGAAGAACCGTTTTAATCAGAGATGAATGATGAAGTACAAAGACAGCACGTGATGAAAAGATCACGTGCTGTTTCTGGTTGGAGCTTAAACGCACCTATGTTATATCATAAATCAGTGCTAAGAGAGCGATTTTAAGACCATCTTTATCTATTTGATAGGGAAATTAATTTAAACAGTGTATTATAAGCAGATGTATTATTTCTCTTTAACATTGACAGTGTTATTTACTCCCTAAGGAAGGTATATAGCATCTAAAATGCTAACAAGGTTAAAGTTGACAGTTGAGTAATAAAAGATTAGTCCCTCGAAAAACGTTCTTGATATTTTTTATTGAAAAACCATTGTAAATCAACACGAGGCTTATCCTCTAATTTATTCACTATGGGAGTAATTATTTCATCAATATAGTGTTGGGCTTCCCTCTGTCTTTCTTCACTATCATCGTAAATATCTTTTCCCTCGTCAGGTCTTTGATAATAGTAAGTATAAAATTTACCATTATCACTAAAATAATAAGTTCGATAATTTTCTTGAGGAGTTCCTTTAGGAATAAGTGCATACTGAATAGAATTGCTATCAGGAGCCTGAGTTAGAATGGTCCCTTCTCCATTTATAATTGAATTATTACCATCTGTATCATACCTTAATCCTTTAATGTTTGGGTCATCTATTGAATCTAGATTATCCAAAATCATCACCATTTCAGGATAAGTATTTTTGGCGTGTGGTAAATGCTTTACATAATAAATAAAATAGGTTGATAAGTTATTATTGATGTAAATCATCCCTCCTAAAAAAAGGATGATGATTATTCCCAAACTGGCGATGAATAGAATGAATAGCTTGATGATAGATTTGTGATGCATAGACTATCTCCTACGTTTCTTTATTGATTTTTTCTTTGGAGTAATTGCTTTTTTTATTGTTTTCACAATTTTTTTGACAGCCTTCTTGACTGATTTAGGTACTGTTTTAGTGACAAAGGTTTTAGTGGCATTCCAAGCTTTTGTGGTCGTTTTCTTGATAGACTGTACCACATTGATAAATCTATTGTTTATTTTCTTAGCTGTGTTAACTACAGGTTTAATGATTTTTTTATTAATAGTTCTAGGTACTGTTTTAGTGACAAGAGTTTTAGTAGCATTCCAAACTTTTGTGGATGTCTTCTTGACAGACTGTATCACAGGTTTGATAAATTTATTATTTATTTTTTGAACTTTGTTAACTACAGGTTTAATGACTTTTTTGTTAACAGTTTTAGCCACTGCGGAAGCAGTTGTCTTTAGTGGATGTTTTAGAAATTTGTCAATGTTCCCATCATAAAGAACCGTATCAAGTTTATGAATGTTCTTTCCAATATCCTTATTTTTCCCTTTAAAGACAGAGTAAAATAAGGCGCCTACCCCACCTACTGTTAGAAAAGCTGAGACAATCTCCATAAAGGAGGCTAGTTGCGCTTCTCCCTTGTCTTTTCCTTGATTTTTCTCATAAACTTCTAAAAAAAGCTGTTTGCGTTTACTATCTAAATCTTTCTGTCCATAATACTTTAAGATACGCTCATCGAGGGGTAAATCTTTGTAGTCAGGATGTCTAGCTAAAATAATGGCATCCATATCAGTAAAAATATCTGTTTCAGGCATTGAGGTTAACAAATCTCCGACCAATGAATTCTGTTGAAGAATGTTATTCCTCATATTGTCATTATTGTAAATCTCAAATAATGGATTTGAACCTAGAAAAGAAGGATATAGAAGTGAACGAGAGGACACATATTTCATGGCTTCATCAGAAAATTTTTGTTGTTCTAAAGAAGCTAGCGTTGTCATAACATGTGCAAAATCGATTTTACCGTCAGAATGGTTTTTCCGTATTGTTGTTTTCACATTATCTGGAATATCGAGTGTCGCTCCTTTATACGTGTTATAAAGGTTTTGTAGAAAGTCTTCACGATATGAAGGAGAAGCTAGCGTTAAGGCAATATCTCTATTTATAGCATTTGTATTATTGCCATTTTTCTTCTTGGCCTCCTCCCCAATTTTTTTAATAAAAGCAATCAAGTTGGTCTGTTGAGGTCCATCTTCGAGAGTGTTAATAATTCCTGTATTAATACCAAACCAATCTTTCTCCTTAGAAACTGAGTTTTTCTTTGGTATTTGTGTTTCTATAGAGGAGCTCTCTTTCACTGAAGGTTATGTTGCAATTGTTGGATTTGGAAGAGTTACCGTATAGGTCGGGGTTACTGTTCTTGTGATGACTTGTCCTGACCCAAAGTTTGGCTTGGCATAGGTATAAAGTCTTGATACAACATTGTTTTGTCGCTGATAAGTTGGGGTTATAGTAACCTTCGGAGAAGACTTCTGAGTAGGCTTTTTAGGTGTATTATCTTTCTGAGGAGTTGGAGCTGATTTAGGAACCACTTTATTGTTGTGGTATAAGATAATAGGGGTAAGAATTGCATGGGGCTTCTCAACTTTTTTAGGAGCGATTGGTTTTGCCATAAAAGCAGGGGCTGTTGGTGGTGTTGGAGGATTTAAAATGCCGCCTTTAACCTTAACATCTGAGTTAAACGCAAACCAATCCGCAAAGCCATTGGAATTTCCAAAATGAAAACGGATCCTCTCAGTTGATTTTCCGACAATAGCTCCGATGTAAGCATCTGGACTGGTTTCACTATCCCAATCGCTAGCTAAGGATGCTTGAGGAACAGAACTATAATTTAATGCATAATTATCTTGAACAGTAATAGTTGAACCATTAATGGGGATAAATCTTCCGTTGTAGTTCCCAACAAATTCTCCCTCACCATTCAGGGAATTGATGCTGGCAAAACTAGTTAAAGCGTAATTGTCTTTAGTAGGCAAAATTTCTTTACCAGCGGCATCATAGAACTGGACTGTCATCTCCATCTCAAAGGAACTTTGAGTAACGCCATCTTTGTTGTAGATATGCGTATAAGAAGTGACAGTAGGGTCATCAATAGCTTGAAAAATCACCTTACCAGAATAGTGGGTCGTATCAATGAGACGATAAGTAAAACGAACTCTTTTTAATTGATAACCCGAAAAACTTGAATGCTCAAGGTTAGAATAATCTACCACGACGGTATCGCCAATATCCATCAAGGCAGTATTCCATCTTCCTGTTGTGATAACGGTTTGACCTGGTGCATAGGCAGTAACCGTCCCAGGGTCCATCCAACCGTGACTATCCTTAACGACCGTCTCTAAAATCTCATCAGGAATAATATTACCCGTAAAGGTCTGAGTGGCATTTGGCTCGGAACGAAAAATGAGGTTCTGAGCTAAAACTTCAGGAAGGTACCCCGTTTTGTTGGTGTTTCCTAAAGCAGTATTGTAGTCTTCATCATAACGGGCTTTAGCCAGATTATATGTTTTTTGATCAATGTTATATTGGTGGACCTTCTTTTGATAATCCTGATATTTAACGAACTCATCCTGATAGTCTTGTTCTTGCTTTTGATAGTTTTGATAATCTTGTTCGGCCTTTTGATAAGCGGACTTTGCTTCTCGGTACTCTTTGGTGACCTCGTTGACCATTTCTATCTGCTCAGTATAATCAGCCTTAGCTTCTTGAGTTGTATCGAAGGTTTCCTCTTTGGTTTCAAGAGCAGTGATACCTTCAGTAACTGCTTCAGAGATGGCTTGATTCAATTGGCTACTATCAGTATAATTGTGTGATGTTTCAGCCGTTGTTGCTTCATCTGTTGTCGCCACAGCATCTGTGGCAGGTGTTGTCGGTGGTGTCGTTATTTCTTCAGCCAACACTTGCGGTGTAAGTAATAACAAACTACTGAATAAGCCAATCCCTAAGGATTGGTAATGCTTACGTTTCATAACTCTCCTTTCTAAATTCCTTGTATTATACCATTAATTTTAGAAAGCTTAAAGAATCCTTAACCATAAAGTTATATAACCATCATCATCTAGTTCAAGCTCTACGAAAGCAACTGTTAAATCTATTGGTAATATCGTATCACTTGAAAACCTCACCAAATTAGTCTATACTTTTTGTTAGCTTATAAACTAACAAAAGAGGTGGCACATGGGATATTTTGATTATTCAAGAGAGCCAAGAAGCGATATCGCTTTTATCGATATGAAGTCTTTTTATGCTAGCGTCGAATGTGTTGAGAGAGGACTACATCCTTTAAAGACTTCTTTATGTGTTATGAGTAGAGCTGATAACTCTGCAGGTCTTATCCTTGCTTCTTCACCGATATTTAAGAAAGTGTTTGGAAAATCAAATGTTGGAAGAGCATACGACCTCCCTTTTGATGTTCAAACAAGAAGGTTCTCGTATTACAATGCCAAGAGACAAGGACTGAGAACAGATCCAGAATACGTGCGATTCATTGAAGATTGGGCAAAAGTGACTTTCATCGTTCCTCCTAGAATGGACGAATATATCTCAGTTAATATGGAAATCCAAGGCATTTTTCAAAACTATGGTAGTCCTAACGACATTTACCCTTATTCTATAGACGAGGGCTTTATTGACCTGTCTAGTTCTCTTAATTACTTCGTGCCAGAAAAACAGTTGTCGCGAAAACAAAAGCTCGACCTTATTTCTGCGAGGATCCAGAGAGACATCTGGAGACAAACTGGCATCTATTCAACCGTTGGTATGTCAAACGCTAACCCCTTACTTGCTAAACTTGCCCTTGATAATGAAGCAAAGAAAACACCAACCATGAGAGCTAATTGGTCCTATGAGGACATGGAGCAGAAGGTATGGTCTATTCCAAACATGACAGATTTCTGGGGTATCGGTAAAAGAATGGAGAAACGCTTCAACACATTAGGTATCTACTCAATCAAAGACTTGGCAAATGCTAACCCAGATATCTTGAAGAAAGAGCTAGGAGTAACTGGTCTTCGATTATGGTTTCATGCTAATAGTATTGATGAAAGTAACGTTCATAAACCCTATAAACCAAAATCAAAAGGTCTAGGCAACTCCCAGGTTCTTCCTAGAGACTATTTTAGACAACGAGATATTGAAATTGTCCTTAGAGAGATGGCCGAGCAAGTTGCTATCCGACTGAGAAAGATAGGCAAAAAAGCGACTGTTGTTTCAATACACCTTGGCTACTCTAAGCATGAGAACAAGCGTTCTATCAATACCCAAATGAAAATTGAACCAACGAATAACACCGACATGCTGACAAACTATGTCCTGAAGTTATTCCATAATAAATACACTTCAGGAGCAATCCGAAGTGTAGCAGTTAATTATTCTGGTTTTGTAGATGAATCTTTTGGTTTAATCTCACTGTTCGATGATGTCGAACAAATCGAAAAAGAAGAAAGGCTCCAGACAGCAATAGATTCTATCAGAGACCAATTTGGTTTTACCTCTCTGCTAAAAGCTAATGCACTTGATAGTGCATCGAGGAGTATTGCCAGAAGTAATCTCATCGGAGGACATTCAGCTGGAGGATTGGATGGTTTAAAATGATTGATCGTTCCTATTTACCATTTCAAGCAGCAAGAGAATATCAGGACCCTGGGATGCAGAAGTGGATGGGGTTCTTTCTGTCCGAGCATACCTCATCATTACATGCTGCTAAATATCGTGTTGATTTCTCAACAGACTTAAGTAAGCCTCAGAAACTCTTATTACTTTCTCAACTCTATGCCAACCAACTTAAAGGTCAGTTCACTATCAAACATCGTGATAAAAAAGTTACCTTATTTGGCGAAGTGAGAGAACTGTCTCGTAAGGAAATATCAATAAAGACTAGTGAAGGATATAGATTAGTTCAACTCGACAATATCCTTCAAATTCAGCTTTTGGAAAATCACATACACTAAAAAAGCAGCAACCTATATTATGTGGTTGTTGCTTTTTAACTAGATTAACTAAAATCAACTGTAATGATTGAACCATCTTCATCAAGAATAAAATCAGCTATTTTTCCGATGCAAAGTCTTTAAATTGGTTACTAAATTATGACTAAACATAGAAGAAAAATGAAGAAGCTTAAGACTCAAAAAATTTACTAGAATGACCAAGTAGTCATCATTATTTTCATCATATTCAGCTAACACATTACCAACAGCTGTAATTATATCAACATCAACTGTTTCTTATTTAAGAGAAGCAAGAAGTAATTTTTCATGTTCCTTATAATCTCTGAGATATTCTGGGCAATAGATGTCATCTAATTCATATACAGTGAAAATTTTAACAATTTTCCGTAAAATCCTATCAGAGTTACTTATGAAAAGCTGCCAAACCAGGAGAAGAAGATAAGTCTCCTAACAATAACTGATTTATCATAACTCCATAGCACTTAGTAAGCCCCTCTGAATTTCCTCATCTGAGAAATTGCATTCTTTTCCATATATCATGCTATGCTACACATCCTTGTGTTTCTTCAACCGATGTCCATGGAGATTTTAAATTCCTTGAAAAATTGTTCATTTACTTAATATCTATTATGCTATATATCGTGTATTATATAATATGCACTACAATAATTTATTGAACACTCAAAGCTCGTTGATGCTGATTCATCATTCATCCGAATTATGATGATTATTTCTGTCACGTAACCCTAATATTTTTTTTGCCAAGAACCATAAAAAACCAAAAAGAGGGAATGTAAAAACAGACACCACCGCATCAAATTGATCTTTAGTAAAAACTGTAGCACAGTTCCACCAAAGTATAATAGCAAAAATCAATAACCCTACTATAAAACTCCCCTTAATATCATTCTCTTCCTCAACTTTTAGAGCAACAAATAAATCATGTATATAGGTCATAATGTATGATGCCAAAAAGAACGGCAAAAAAACTGCCAAAAATACCAAATCCCAGTTAATCCCTCTAAAAACATTTATAGCCGAGTGACTATTTGCTTGAAAAAGATAAAACTCTGCACCAAACATTAAAACTACAATTGAAATTTCTTTCAGATGTTTCATTACTGTCTCCTTTGTTATTATGCGAATAAAATAAAAATGAATGCTTCAAAAATCCCTCAAGTCTTCCTTACTTGTCTCTGCAACTAAGTGTGCATAAACCATCACCATTGCAGTCACCATGTATCCCAGTTTGTGTGGTGAAGAGTGGCTTTACTATAATAGCTTCTTAATCAAAAGCTCTATAGAAGATATTCCAAGCCTTGCAGGTCCGTTATTCTGAGTTGTTAAGAAGAATACTTTATCTGAATCACTTGCCAAGTAGACAGATATTTACAATATCTCCCCTTCCAACTTTTTGAATGGGAGACAACGAAAAATAAGAAGACCTCGAAAGAGCTAAGAACTAGTTTATCAACTTTAAGGTCTGCTCAATAAAGTTATATGTCCTAACACTTCTTTTTCCAAAAAAACTGTTAAGCAAGGGCTAACCATTGTTCGAGGAAGCTATGACACTTACCAAATTAACAATCTCATCAAGTATTTCAGAAAAAGAAATCCCTTTTGTGTAACTATATTTATTTGAATAGTTTTGCCATTGTTGTTGTTGAATAGGGTCAGTTTTGAAAGATTCCATAAGTTGAACGATTTCATTATAGTCAAGTTCTGTTTCACGATAAGAGAAGGTTCTTTGACAAGCAACATTTAATTGTCTAAAGTCAATGTCGTTTTTCTTCAACTTAGAAAGGATATAGACATCGTAGAAATCTTTGCTGCGGCTATTCAAAAAGTTTCTTGAGTAAATAGTTTGTAACTTTTCAGCCAAGATGGTTTCAATTGTGTAAGCTATGATTGAAAAGCTTTCATCGTTAAAAATGGCTTTATAAGCATAGGTTACAGGGTGAGGTGTGACAATATCACCGGTCGCAATATCTAAATGAATAATTTGTTTAATATTTTCCAGTTGACATAATATGGTTGCTCTATAACCGCCATAATTATCACTTTCTTTTATAGATGATATAGATTGAATAGAAAATTGAATATCATCTTTCGATTCGGTTAAAATTTCTTCTAGTTGCTGTTGAACATTTTCTTCAGATAAAGTCTGCTTATGAAATAAAAAGTCAATATCTACCGTACTACGGGACTCAACACCTATAACATTCGAAAGTAAAAACCCACCCTTAAAAATATAGTGATCTGCATAATAACTTTGACTTAGTTTTTTCAAAATAATTTCGAGAAAATAATAGGTCATTACTGAATTAAAAGTTAAACCTGTTTGTTTTGAAATTTTATGACAGAGAGCTGTTAACTTTGCTTTGTTCATAGTAGCACCTCCAAGGTTCGTTTAACTTCATCCGATATATTCAATTTTTGAGCATATTCATAGAGATTTACAAGATTTTTTTTAGGGAAGCTACTATACGTTTGAAGTGTTTTAACAAAAAGCTCGGTATCAATCTTATCTCTATTACGGATAAAATCACACAAAACACGTTCAAAATCATAAATATTAACAGTGTTTCCCATAGAAGTTTTTACACTAGTGATACCAAGGTTGAAATTCTCCTTTGAAACACTGTGAATATTGATATTTAAGGGTGCATTCCTAAAACGGTATCCCTTGGGAACTGTTACTTCAAAATATTGTGGAATTTCATCTGTAAGTCCCTGTAAATAAAGGGAGGAGATGTATGAAAAGACAGTTCTAGGATAACGATATTGAAAGAAATAGTATTCATCATAGTCTCCATTAGCAGATAAATAGATCCCTTTTGCAATCCTAAAAATAACTCCCTCGTTCTCTAGTCTTGATAGATATATGGTAGGAATACCAATTTTTTTACAATCCTTGTAGGTAATCATGCCATTGTTCCTATCTAGATAGTCAAGTAACAGTTCTTTTTTTGACATGCCTGTCCCCCTTTTTGTTGCTTTTGTACTACAATTTTAGCAATTTGGAAGTACAAAAGCAACATTTTAAATGGTATCCAACATCATTTATTATGCTCTTACTATAAATGATGCCAAATATCTAACATTTCATTTTCTGAATGGGAAAAGCTACCGTACTTTTTGTACGGTAGCTTCTAAAACCATGAACCATAATGTCGTCTCCACATAAGAGAATAATACACATAGGCAATCAGACAAATAATGTACATATACCCCACTATAATGTGTATCCGGTATCTTTAGAAATTGGTGTGATAATAGTCCTACATCACAAATCACTCAAAGCTTCCTTAGTTGTTTCTGCAGCTACGTGTGCATAAACTTCTACCATTGCAGTCCCCTTGTGTCCCAATTGTTGAGATACTAAGAGACTGTCTTTTGTTTGCTCATATAGACGTGTCGCAAGCGTATGTCGTAGCTTGTGAGGAGTAGTAGGTTTCCCATAGGCGGTTGATAACTTCTTCACCAAGAGCTCAACAGAACGTGTGCCAAGCCTGGCAGGCACTTTATTTTGAGTCGTTAAGAAGAATGCTTTATCTGAATCGCTTGCTGCGTAGCGTCCTTTCCTAATTTCTAAATAACGCTCGATATAAGGTATACCAAATGGAGCTATATTTACAACGTCCTTTTTTCCACCTTTTCGAATAACTGTAATCGTCCTTGTGGCTAGATTGACATCTTGCATATCTAGGTTGACTAATTCAGATAAACGGACTCCAGTAGATAGTAGAAGTGCTATGACAGCAAGATCACGCTCTTTATTTTTGACAAATGATACCTGGGCACGTTTTGAGATTTTCTTTTCATGCTCATTATCGATATAGTCCAAGAAAGACTGTGTATCGTTTAGAAAGAGTTTTTCTTTCATATTATCTGCACGACTAGCCAAGGTATCTTTAGGTTTCTTGATTTTCACCTTAACCATGACATTTCGGTAGAAATAAGGCTCACCCTCGTCATCCTCAGTTTCTTGAGTAAGATACTTAAACAAACTAGAGAGGGCATCTTTAGTTCGAATAATGCTGACTTCAGATATTGAACGACGCTCAGTATTTTCACGAAGGTAAACAAAGTAGCCTTCAATAACAGACTTTGGTAAATGGGCCAGCTCATCAATATGAACATCAGCAATCGTATTATAGTCTGCATAACGTACAGTTTTACCCAATTCCTCATGATCACTAATCAACCATTCAAAAAATCGTCTATATTCCTTTAAGTACTCATACAGCGTCTTATAACTATATGGAATAACGAGCTTTGCTTGATAATATTCCTTAACATACCAAGGCATAATCTCGAGCAACTCGTTTATGTTTTTCATAAGTGTTTCTTGTTTCATATTAGCCTCAAATCTAACAATTTTCTTGTTAGTAGTAGTTTATCATAACTAATATGTGTATTCAACAAATACTTGTTTTCCGAATAGATGTTTTGACTGGTAACTGTTTTCTCAAATAGTAACTATCTAACTAGAGCTTTTTATTATATGAGAAAAAGATAGCAACTTTTATATTAATCGTAACAGAAAAAGGCTTAATTCCTATTAAGAAATAAGCCTATGTAATATTGTGTCTTTGATTAATACTAATAAATATATTTATTTTCTCATTAAACAAGAACTCTTTCCTGATTATCTAGGGGGCGAATAGGAAGATTACATATATCAATGATTATTTCATACTTGTCCATAAGAATCATACCTTCCCTTTGCCCCTCTTTTATTCTTCTTATTAAAATTGGTACTTTATAACTATACAGATTACGATATAAGTCTGTATACATCAACTCAAAATATCCTGCTTTGTCAAAAATAGTACTAAAATCATCTTCTTTTGATAAATAGCTTTCAATGAGAATATTTATTTTAATATCATCTCCTTTTTTAACTGAGAGATAATTTAAATCTTCCTTATAAGATCTTTTGAAAGACGACAGAGAGCCTTCTGGGATGTAGTCAATACTTTCTAAAATAGCTGACTGCAATCCAATATTAGTAATGATTAAAGAAAATCGCACACTTAATTTGCTAATAATATTGTTCATACTTATACTTGCGAAATTGTTCATTACCTTAGTCATCTTCTCGTTATTTTTATTTGACATTTTTTTTAATTCTTCTCTATCCTTACTTGATAATTCCTTACTTGATAATTCCTTACTTGATAATTTGCTCTCTATTGAATTAGCTTCATCATTCAAACTATTGTAGCAACTCTCAAGTTCTTTTAGTTTTGTAATTGTGTTTTCATATTTATCTTTTATTTTACTATCAAATGAGCCATATATAGGATATTCGCAATTATTACTATTTAATTCTATTGTGAAGGTGAAAATTGGTATGCTGGTTTCCTTTCTTTCTTCTACAGACATCACCCTTTCATAGTTAAATGTCCAGTAAATACCTAATATAGTAATTCCGCCTCCTATAAGTGCACCATAGTAACCTAAAAGATCGGAACTATGCAGTATCCTATCCTTGTTAAATAACCCATAATACCAAGCAACTATAGGAATAATAACAGATAAAAAC
>SKEQ01000637.1_pt1 | contig 23330 bp, 34 predicted proteins | sample 4826751 | NCBI WGS metagenome assembly SKEQ01 (sample SAMN11008805, study PRJNA524170) | human gut metagenome | biome: Human fecal sample; material: Feces; isolation source: fecal sample from pouch patient p44 | host: Homo sapiens | place: Israel: Tel-Aviv | collected 2013-07-11 | reverse complement strand
TTTTCACACAGAAAGTCAGAGATTTATCCAATGCTCATGGTAATGAAGATATCGTAAATGAAACTTACGATGCTCTGCAGCAGGATATTCTTTCCCAGATTCATGGATTGGAACTGCAGCTAAAAGAATTAAATGATATCAGTCTTGAGAATAAAGATGTAAAAGAAAAACTGGAAAATGCATTGCAGGTCGTAGATAAAATCATTGAAAAAGGAATTCTTGACCGTAAAGATATCGAAATCTTAATTGAGCGAATCGAAGTGGATGAAGAAGGACTTCCGGAAATCGAATTGAAGTACGGTCTGTCTGGACTGATTCAGTATAGTCCGGCACAGGAAATGAACCGTCGTGAAAACGAAATCATTTACCAGACCATGAAACTGATTTATGAAGAAGAACGAGATTATACCTCTGCAAAATATTTATCCAAAGCACTTACTGATTTGGGTTATCCTAAATCTAAAAAGAGTGTGTTGCCTTATATTGGACTTATGATGGATATGGAAATCGTAGAGCCAAGCGATAACTCTTTGAAACCATACACGATTGTGAAAAGCAAAGCCGAATTACAGGAGATTATGAGCAACTTCTTCTGTGAAAACCTTGCTGATAACACAACAAACTCTGTATATGACCGAGATTTACATGGCTATGGTGGCAACAGGCGGTATGCCGGAGATGGTTTTTGAATACATCTTAAAGCAACATAAAATTGACCCGGAAAAAGATCTGACAATCAATCAGAACATTGACTTTGGTTCTACTGCCGCAGCGTTCTCTGAAGGTCAGGCCGACTTTACCGTTGAGTTATAGTTTTTACTGCACCTATTCAGCTTTTATTTCTATAGTACTCCCGACAGTTTTTAGACTGTCGGGAATTTTTTAGTATTGTTTAATAACAACAGAGTATCCTTTTGCCTTTAATTCGGCAGCGAGCTTCTCTGCGTTTTTCTTGTTTCCGAATGCTCCAACCTGTACTCGATACAACGCGCCAGAGTTTGAACCGGATCCACCGCTTGAACTTTGACTCTTATATGCAATACCGAGATATCTCAAGATAGCTTTTGCATAGGCAACACCAAAAGCTTTTTGCTCTGCCACGGTGTCAATGATGTCGTTGTCCTTGTCATTGTCAATGAACGCACACTCGCACAGTACAGCCACCATCTTAGTGCCTCTTGTAAATGCAAGATTCTTCGTCTTTATGCCTCTGGAGTTCTGCCCGATTTTCTTAGTTTCATCTTCGCAATACTGCGCTAACTTCTTTCCTTTTTCGCTTGTAGCATAGTAATAACTTTCTGATCCATCACCCTTTCCGGCATTTGTATGGAAAGAAACTGCTACAGAAGCTCCGCACGCATTTGCTTCTTTTACTTCCTGCGACACTGGATCGTTTTCGTCTTTGGTTCTACTACATACAACTGTTACACCATGCCTTATCAATTCATTGTGACAGGCAAGCATGATCTGCAGGTTAATGTCCTTCTCTTTCATCCCGTAAGCTACTGCTCCCGGATCACTTCCACCATGTCCGGCACTAAGAAATACTTTTGCCATGATAATTCTCCTTTTTCCCTATAATATGAAAGAGGACGATTACTCGCCCTCTACAACTGATTTTTCTTATTGTATTTACTCCTATTCCACATTTCCGAAACCTTTTCCCAACCGCCGGTTGATACGAGATATACCACAAATGCTGCTAATATAGATGCGAAAACATATTGCCACGTAATCACAATTCCAAAATACATACATAAAATAACCACGGCAATCGGCGTAATCACAATCGATGCCGCAAGTGCAACTACGTTCGTCTGGATCTTATTCAATCCAGGCATTTCTTTCACCACTTGTACTACTACGCTTACAAAAAAGGCAAGTACTCCGATACCTGCCAGCATATACATTACATACTGCATTAAAATTTCCATATTCATAATTCATTCTTCCTTTCTTTTTATAAGCCGATCTGCGAGGCTACTAATCCGAACACTGCTCCGATCGCTAATGTTAATAAGTACCACTTCACCTTGCGCCATGTGTCCCCGTCCCTGTTTTCCAGTTCTTCCAGCCGGCTCTCCTGTCGGTTCTGGGACTTAACCAACTGCTCGACACTCTGTGCTAAGCTGTGCACACTGGTAGTCAGTTCCCCTATCTGGCGTACGGTTTCTTCCAAGTCCGTAAGGCGGTGGTTGATGCGCTTATGCTCATCTTCCATTCGCTTTGCAAACTCTAGGTGCTCTGCTCTATCAATAGGTGTATCCATGCTGTACCTCCTACATTAAGCTATTTACAATTTCAGATACGACACTTTTAAGATTGAAAAGCTTCGGCACCTGTTCTAAAGTGAATGTCCCTGTTAATACTAAGCTCACCCATGTTTTTACCAATACACTATCTTTTGTGAATGTCATACTACTCTACCTCCATTTTTAAAATTTCAAATACAATCTCCTGCAAGTTGCTAATGTTTGGGACACTCTCTTTTTGATACGTCCCGTTTCTTACAAGCTCCACCCATGTTTTTACAATTACGCTATTTTCATTAAACACTAGTACCACCTCCCTGCATGGACGCAATAAGCATTGTAAGTTCTGCGATTGCCATCTGCATATCTGTATTGGTCTGCTCTATGGTCTGTTCAGCGCTTGCAAGACGCTCCTCCGCAGACTCTCCGACTTTGTTTACCACGATTCCGTAAAGCTTTCCGGTGTACTCTTCCGTGCGGTAGAATTCTGTGTAGTTTTCATACTCTCCCAACACCTGCCCCCGTTCTGTCACGGTCATTTTCGCGGTCTTGATCGGATCCGTAAACAATTTTCTAATTTCTTCCGGTGTCGTCCCGGCAACCAGCACTTGCAAACCACCGCCAAGCTCTGTAGCTTTTTGGATGGCAAGCGTAGTGCCATCGTTAAATCTTAGCTGCATATAATCTCCTTTCTGTGCGATGTCGCACAATAAAATAAGAGCCTGTATCAGCTCTTGGTTGACGAGTTACATTTTTACTTACTAAATGGCAAATTACCATCCGAAGGTGAAAGTTATATAAAATTTCCATACGGTACTTTAATGCAATGGGGAAAAGTCGAATCCCCGAAAGGCGGACCAAGTTACGGAATAATTAATTTTATGGTTCCTTTTTTGGATAAGAACTATTCCGTATTGGTAACGCCAATGTATCCAAACGCAAACATCCCGACATTTACAGTATCTATCGATAAGAATTCCACAGATAAGGCTACTGCATATTTTCGCACAAATAATAGCGAAAATCTGACTGGTGCATTTGCGAGTTGGCTTGCAATCGGTCGGTGGAAATAAGCAGTTACTTGGTATAATCTATGGTAACTACAAGAGTATATGCGCTTCCCCATGTTACATTATTATTAAAATGTAATACAGACTGCTGACTTCCACTGCTTGATATGCTTCTTAGCCAGGTTCCCCACGAACCACCAGTAGCAGAGTATGGCAAGGCATACATTTCAGTGTTATCATTTTTTACTATATGGGCATCAGCCCTGAGTATCTTTTTTAAGTATGCGCCAAAAGAAATTGTGCAATCGGCATAGCCGGATGATGGCTTTGAAAAATAAGTCATTGCAGCTCTTATTGTTTTTCGGTATATTGGTTCACCAGAATCTGTAACACCGATTTGCTTTTCTGCTACAGAATAAAGTGTCGGTTTTTCTATTTTGCCATTTAGTAAGTCCAAATTACTCATCACTGGAAGTAGCTTTTTAACCTCTGTGACATTAATCCCATCATAATGCACCTCAAATACTGGGCAATCATCTGTCAAATCTCCATTCTTAAGATTTCCTGCGATATACTCAGGAACTTTCGGGTTTGTTGCATCCGGCGTCCCGATAATCACTACCCACTCGTTTTTCTCAAGCCCAGTTTCATCGTTTCTTGTGTATCGGTTAACAATAAGGTCAATTCTCTTCACCCCTTGGCTTCCGTTCGTGAGTGTTACCTCGTCGTATGTGTTAAGCTCCACACAAGACACGTTCCCATGATGTGACATCATTCCGCCTCTAATCTTAAGCATATTATTAGATGATAACTCCGGTTCTAGGTTCTCTCCGGATGTCAAAATATAACTTCCCTGTCCGATGGTTCCCTCTATGATCTGCCGGAACTGCTCCGATGTCACATGTGGCGTTCCGGTCTTTCCGCTTACTATCTTCATTCTTCATTCTCTCCTTCCAGCTTGTAGATCTTCGATTCTATTCTGTTAGTAACTTCATAAATAATGTTCTCTATTGGCTTCGCCATATACATTCCAGTAAGGTAGTCTCGCCCTCCGACGATATCTCCTATAGATACTTCCAGTCCGAGTCTATCTATATCCATTCCAAATGTCTTTTTGCTACAAAGCTCTAAAAGCTTATCTTTAGACTGGCTCTCTAGCTGGTCTGTCTCTGTGGACGTATTTTCGTAGACTTCTGCAATCTCATCGAGTCCCTTGTAATATTGCGTCTTTTTAATGCTGCCATCTGGATGTACATATAGATGCAGCACGTTTCTTTCCTGCAATTCACCCTTACCAGCAACAATCAGATGATTGACTCCGTTCCTTTTATCGTCCATCGTATAAGTAAGCCCAGAGTCCTTAGACAATTCAATCTCTTTCGAGTAATCCTGAATCGGGACTGCACAGACCGATATATAGCCGGTCGTCCCCTGCTCTCTCCGGTGCCGGATATCTAACCGATACCCTTTGCTGTAGAGCATTTTTGTGACACCATCTAATAACGTACAATATCGGTCAAATTTATAATTGGAAACCGTCACCCCGGTATCTATTGTAGGAACAACATATAAACCGTCAAACTCCGGTTCGATCAGCTCCTTCAGCACTGTATTTAGTTCACCTGATACTCGTTTATAGTCCTGCCCGGGCGGCGGCTGTATGATTTTCTTATCCATCCGCCCACGCCACGTATAGCCTTTTAATTCAATATAGTCGAGGGCTGTGCTTGTAAGCACATTTCCGATAATCCCTCCAAACTCTGTATCGGGGACATATACAAGATTCCCAAACGTCATATCTTCTGTCCAGTATGACCTTGCAATCTGCACCGAGAAAGTCTTGTCTTTATTCGCATCGAAACTGCAGTTTGCATTCATAAGAGGTCTTGAGCCAATTTCTCGATCTCGTGTTGCAAGAGTTACCATTTTGCTTCCCTCCTCTGCAGGTAAAGCACCAAGTCAATACCATAATCTCCAGTCCAATTCATTCGAATCATGCCAGATGGAATCTTATTAAAAATAGAGTATTCATAACCTCTTACATCGAATAGGTTCGATATAAGTCCATTATTTAAGTGTTTTACAACTGTCTGCTCCGCACTATTTATCACAAGATATTCCCCAGCCTCTAACGTGGTTAAAACCTCATAAGGATATCCGTTTATTAATACCCTAGGGTTCACACAGGGACCATATATTGTCATTTCAAAATCAGAAGAAATGATATGATCAACCTCGAATACTTCTGATCCCCTTTTCTCGTTTGCGAAATCAAAAGGAAAATCAAACGGGAAATCCAATCCGTCTGCCGCTTTCGCAATAGTCTGTGGATAGAAACTCTTTTTAACTTCTGTGATCCACGAAAGTTCCGGTGCCCAAAACGTTAATTCTACCTCACTGTATACATATCCTTTCCATCCGTTCTTTTCCGTCCGAATAATCTGGCACGGAAGAAATGTATCGTTCACGTACAGTCGTCCAAGAACTCCAACCTCAGAATCGTATGATATCACCCTGTACAACTTTTCCATATTGGATATAAATTCTTCTCGTTTTCCGAAGACATCTATAGATACTGTTTTCTCATATCCATCTGTGGAGTCCTCCCAACTCGAATCGAACCAGTCTGACTCCACAGTTTTAAAAGGTGCCTTGGTCAGCCAAAGCACCTCGCCTTTACTGTTTTTATAATATGCTTTTACCATACTGGTACTGCTCCTTTCGGCAATGGCTTGTCTATCCTGTTTTTATCGAGATAGATCGGTCTCTTCGCCATCTTGTCCGCTGCCTTCATTTGGATTTTTTCCAGCCTGTCATAATCAATATCATTATTATCGAATCCTGGCATACTCTTCACACCTCCTACAGTCTTATCAGAAGTTCTTGCAGACAGTGCAACGTCTACGGATTTCTGTAATCCAGCTACTGCCCTCTGAACTCCGGTACTCATGGACTTGACTGGAATATTCCGCTCAAATCCGATTCCCATTCCAAGAGCCATCATCTTTCCAACCTGATCACGGAATACACGTGACGGGGAATGGATACCAAGGAAATTCTTGGCCGCATTCAGTGCGCTTTCCGCTGCACCTTTGGCAGCTTCTACAATTGCTCCTCCGGCGTTTTTCAATCCATTAGCAATACCTTTAATAATGTTAGAACCAACTTCTCCCCAGTTAATCGATGTAAATGCGTTTTTGATTTGTGAAATAATCGATGGAATCTTACTAATCAGCTGAGGTACAGCTTGGATTAAACCTGTCGCCAACATTCCAAGGATTTTTATGCCGGCTTGTAAAATTTTAGGTAGATTGGAAATAATTGCCGTTGCTAACTGCCCGATAATCGTAGGAGCTTTGTTGATCAGTTGAGGGAGCGCATTCACAAGCCCCTGTGCTAATCCCACGAGCAAATCAATTCCGGCATCTATAATCTGTTCAATATTACTAAGCAATGAAGTTGCCAAGGTTAAAATCATATTAACAGCTGTTGGGATTAATGTCGGCAACTGCTGTGCAATTCCGGAAATCAAAGACGATATGATGGCTATGCCGCCCTGGATAATTGCTGGCAGATTCGCTGTAATCGCGAGCATCAAGTTGTTAAGAATCTGACCACCTTGCGCAATCAAATTAGGCAACGCTGCTACAATTCCATTGCAGAAATTAGTGATAACCTCCGGTCCCTTAGTCTGCATCATAAGCAGTATCTGATCTATCTGTGTACCGAACTGGCTGTATAATAAGCCAAGCCCCACGGCTACAACTCCGAGTACAGCCCCAAATCCCATAAGATTTGCAAATGCGGGCATGAATCCGGCTACTTTTCCAAGAACTCCTTGGAATGCTGTTCCTATCTGCCCTCCCCAGGCTCCGATGTACCCACCAAAATCTTGAAATGCGGATGTAATTTTAGGAAATTTTCCGGCTACTGCAGGACCAATCTTTCCAACGTATCCGGAAATCTTAGTCGGTAAAAAAGAGAACGTCTTTCCGATAACACTGTTAAGCTTCGGCGTTAATACTTGAAATGGTCCAACAATTGAACTGCCTAAATTCTTTAGACTTCCACCAAATCCAGTAATTGCTCCCTTGGCATTTTTTAATCCGCCTGGAAACTTACCGATTGCAGTAATCGCTCCTCCTGTGACATCTCCAAGTCCACCAAGAATATCAGAAAATGTTCCGGCACTCTTGCCAATCAGTGAAAATGCTGGGACTGCGCCGACCAATACCCCGGTCAATTTACCGAGATTCATTAGCTCATCCGTAGACATTCCTTTTGTTTTTTCGGCAAAACCGGCAATTGCATCTGTGAAGCTTTTAAGCATCGGAACTTTATTTCCAATTTCATTGATAAATCCAACAAAGCCTCCTGATGCATATGCTTCGTTTAAGTCAGATATAGCCTTAACGCCAACAGAAGCAAGATTTTTTAATGGGACCTCAACAGATTCATAGATTGAAATTCCGAGTCCTTCCAGCCCAGATTTTAATATTGTAATCTGGCCAGCAAGGTTATCTTGCATGGTCGCCGCCATTTCCGCAGCAGCTCCATCCGCATTGTAGATAGAATTCTTTAGCTTATTAAAATCTTCATCGGATGCGTTGACGATAGCAAGAAGTCCGGACATTGCTTCTTGTCCAGCAAGAGACGTCGCTATCTGAGTCTGCTCTGCCTTTGATAGACCGCTAAACCCATTACGAAGATCTGCCATAACGGTATCCAGAGATTTAACATTTCCTTCCGAATCCGTTAATGACAGACCTAATGTATCCATTGCAGTCTGCACTTCTTTTGTAGGCTTCGTAAGTCTGCTCAACATCTGCCTCAGAGAAGTACCTGCCTGCCCTGCCTTGATTCCGGAATTAGCCATTAATCCAATGGCCACGCCACAGTCTTCAACGCTGAATCCTAGTGCTCCGGCCACAGGTGCAACATACTTGAATGTCTCTCCCATCATAGAAACATTTGTATTTGCATTACTGGACGCTGCCGCTAGGACATCGGCAAAATGCGTAGAATCCTGTGCTGATAATCCAAATGCTGTCAATGCATCAGTTACAATATCGGAAGTTGTAGCAAGATTTTCTCCTGAAGCTGCCGCCAAGTTCATGATACCCTCAATACCATTGAGCATGTCCGTGGTTTTCCAGCCGGCCATAGCCATGTATTCCATAGCCTGTGCAGATTCTGTAGCTGAGAACTTGGTCTTAGCTCCCATCTCTTTTGCTTTATCCGTCAACGATGATAACTCATCACCCGTTGCTCCAGATATGGCGGACACTTTCGACATTTCTGCTTCAAATGTCATTCCGACTTTAATGGCCGCGGTACCAATCTCACCTACTTTTCCAGCTACCTTGGTCATCGCATTGCCAACCGCTACACCTAGCCCTGTGGTGGCAATCTTGCTGATCTTGCTAACGCCATCATTAAAACCTTTTTCATTTATCTTGGTATCAAAATTCAAATATCCGTCTGCCATACTATCACCCTTTCTGATAGCACGGCTCAACGGCTCACATGTGCTTTTAAATCTTAATATTTATTTCTCTTTTACATTCCCGACAGTTCAGATACACTCCGCTACATTTGGCTGTATCCTCGTAAATCAATAACTTCTTACCACAATAAGGACATCTGTACCATTTTCGTTCTGTCGGGATCTTAATCATATGCTTCATCACGCGAACATATCTCCAATCTCATAATCTGTCATTTTTCTGCGCTTCTTTTTCTTGAGAGCGACTGCCTCTTGAATCTTTTTCACTCTCTTGCGCTCGTCCTTATCTTTAATATCCCGGAGGTCTGTGTTCCGGTACAAAATGCGCTGTTTAATTTCCGTATTGTCTGGAAGTCCGATGAACAACGTCTGAAACTCCCACCAGTGCATATATGGCACAGACTGCAGATCGATTCCATATGCTTCGCGGAATGCACTGTAAATCCAAACCATATCCTCGTCAAAAGAATACACTTGTTTTGGTGGGAGCATTGGCTCATCGGATTCTTCGCCATCCTGCCTCATTGCAAGAAAATCTCCCAGAGCCTCCATTGCCTCTTCCAAATTGTCCGGAATTCCATCTATATACCACTGCAATAATAGTCGGCACTTAATCTGCCACGGGACGTCCTCGTCTTCCACTAACTTCGTGAATCGTATCCATTCCCGGAAATCTGTCTCGACCTCATAATCTTTCCCGTTTACGCATACCGTATTGGGAAACTTATCAATCAGAATATTCATAGCACGCTACCTATTACCATTTTGATAATAACTAATGCTTCCCTTATTGCGATTCTTTCCATGCTGTTTATTGTAATTACGGTTCTGCTGCCTGTTCCCATGCTGCTGAACCATATAACTACTATATTTCTCATTCAGTTTAAGCGCCTCATCATTTTCGAACTTAAGAAGTGCATCTGTGGCATCGAGACATGAATTAAGGCTGGTTCTACCCTGGAACATCTCCTCGTGTGCTCCCTCTCCGATCACCCGGTCGAAAAAGTTAAAATAACACTGACACTGCGCGCGAATAATATCCGCTGTCTTTCCGGTTTTCGGTACTTGTGCTGCTTCATTAGTCATTAATTTCTTTGCTTCGTCCAGATTTTCTAAAAAATCAACATCTGTAAAATCAATCTCAACTTCGAGATTTCCGTATTTAAAAAGGCTCATCGGCTCACTCTCCTATCTTTTTATTAATCTGCTACAAACGTACATGTCTGCCAATTGTCCGTTGTTGTAGCCGTACCCTTGATTTTCTCGCCATTGGCTTTCAGGCTACCTTTGTAGATCAATGCATCAGTTCCATCTCCTGAATTGTCTGGAACAACACTCCAATCACGCTTTCTAGCAACACATGTATTCGGTGTATCTGTCTTAATATCAAAAAGATCTACCACAACGATGCTTACCTGCGCATCAGAGCCAAGTAATTCGTCATCTGTGATTTCTGCAATTTTCTGCTGTACCGGATCATTGGTATAGCGATCAAATTCATAATCGTTTGATGGGGCATAACCCACAACATCTGTTCTCTCACTTTCTTCGTCCACATAATGGCGGCTGTACTCGGAAGCGTTCTTGCTCTCAGACATGGACGTGAATCCTGTCATTCTGGTATATGTATTTCCGTCACCGGCAACGTCCATAAATGCCACTCTTTTGTGTCTTCCGACTAATTTCTTTTTTGTATCTGTTCCTGACATTTTGTACCTCCTACTTATAAATCAATCTGCAAATCATCTGATACCGCCCCAGATCTTCCTCTGTGCTAAATAAATAGCCGGACTGCAACACGTCTACTCGTATAGCATCGTGCCCGTCTAGCTCCGGGAGGATATCGTCTAAATTGTTCTGTTCTGTCCATTCCGCAAAATCCTGATAAAAACCACTGTTGGCAATGCCTGTTCTGGCGTCGCCATCATAAGCTTCTTTCGAAGTGAATGCGAACTGGAATTGTTTCAGGCAGCTCCCATCTACATATCTTTTATAAATAGGATCTGCCCCAATCGGATCAATAGAATATTCCATTCCATTCCCCAGATAATCAATATTAATTCTCCGGTCATCGATATCCGGATATGTCATAACATAATCCCGGATACTCTGGATAATCGGCTTCTTACCGTCCTGCAATCTGCTCTGCTCCTTTCAGAATAGCCTCCTTGTTGCTTGCCTTCATCTTTTCGAACCATCTCGCTTTAGACTTATGCTCGTAATACTGCCGGCGGGCGTAAGGTGTCAAGTACTCAATGGTTCCAGAACCTATCACAGTTCCAAGTGTTGCTGACTTAATCATCATACCTGTTCTCCTTGGCGTGAGCGGATTCATATATCTCAGGCATTCGGAATCGACAAACTCCTGTGCACTTTCAAATGCTTGTCCTTTTTTCCTTGCAAAGCCGGAGTTCCAATCAAGTCTCGCTACCACTTTTCCTGTCTTCATTGTATATGTGGAAATCTGCCCCCTCGGAGTGGCAATTTTTATATTCCTTTTTGGTTTTGGCATCTACTCACCTCCGATACGCCAATGCGGCAAACCTCCAAACCGGTTATCTGACCAGCTTGTCACCTTACAGTGTCTGAGTCTTATCGCTTGGAGTTCTGCCGGACGATCAATCTTAAGATCGCACACACCGAGCACGATATGATCATCGTTCTGTATCGTCCAATAGTCGGACGGGTTTTCAAGCGCTACATATTCTTCCGGCGGAAGATAGAAATCCGCATTCCCAACATTATCAGGAATACGGATTTTATAGACATCTGCACTATTTAAACCGGTATCTCCAACGGATACCTTGTGATCAACGTAGACGTGCACGTCCCGGATCACAGTTCGGTTCCATAGATCAAAGCCGGTTTTCTTGTCAAACTTACGGTTATAAATCGTAATGTCTGCATTGGTCAGCATTCTTCCACCCCCGCATACATAAGCCCTGTGTCACCGAGATACACGCACGCCACAGTATAAAGTGATGATTCTAAGGACTTCCCTGTCTCGTAAGACACGGAATAACCATCGTTATTCTCTGATGCCTTGCCAGAACGTTTCTCATCTGCGTAAATCAATTCCGACATTTCACACATCGCGCAGCTGATCAGTTTCACAAGCTCAGAACCATCCCATCCTCCAGATAGATGGCCAAACGTATAACTGTTCAGCAGCTGTTCCGCTTTCAAAGACACCCTTTTCCAATCGCCCTCCGGTATGTTCTTCCCACCATAGATCTCGGTATAAAAACTATACTCTAGCATACAACATCAGCTCCTATTCTGCCGCAGTGTGAGCGTAGATAGCAACTTTCTTATTATCCTTAGCCTCTGCGATTCCAACTGTTCTATAGCCAAATTTCCAAGCATCTGCATCCTGGTTCTGATCCGGTGTGATAATCTTAGACACGGTGTGTTTCTGATTCTGGATTACCGCATTCTTATCTACAATCAGGAAATCGATCTTCTTGCCACCAGCTGTTGCGAATCCACCAGCACCGGAAGCTGTAAGAGTAATCTTGTCATAGAAACGTCCCTCTGGTACTGGAATAACTCCAGCCCATCCGTCAAGCACTTTCTTAGATGCTGTGGTATCGAGGTCCTCAATGTCTCCCTTCAGCTGATTAGAAATAAACAGGTAGCATGTCTCTGGCTTAGCTTCAGCGTTTTCAATAGCCGTCTTTCCTTTTCTGATTGCTGCAATTCCAGCTTTCGCATCCGCAATAGCTCCCGCAACTTTATTTGTCGCATAGCCCGCATAAGATGCAAGTCTCCAAGCATCAAGTTCAGGAACAACCTGTGTTCTTAAGAACTCGCCGGACAATCTTCCGAACGCCACACCTGCGGACTCAATGTTATCCATTGCGTCTACGGTGAACATACGTCCACGGTCATAAGTACATTTCTTTGTTTCGTACTCAAGCGTTACGTCACCAGCTACATAACCAGTCTGCTTATTATAGTTCGCAAGACCCTGCATAGACATCTTCGGAATCAAGATCTCGTTTGCATTCGCTCCCTCTTTCACGAGATCGTTCGGGCCGTCCAAAACGGCCGTAAGAGATGCCAGTTTATAAACCTCATCCAGCATAGTAGAATATGCTTTTCTTAACGCGATTGTGTTTGCCATAATTAATTACCTCATTCTTTCTTTTAGTCTTTCTTTGCCGGTAAGCCCATTGCCGCTCTGATTGCAGAGAGATTATCTCCACCGCTGCCACCTGTTCCGCCTGTAGCTCCTACCGGATTAGAAAATGGTTCATCAATTCCAAATAAATAAGCATCAGACTCCTTTACGGTTTCCAATGCTTTCTTAATGTCCTCAGACTGGTTTTTCGATGCTTTCAATGTGTCCATATCCAGCATAGCCATTACTGCCTTTTCGTTACGTCCTCCGGCGGTCTTAATAGCTTCCTTGATTGTGTCGGAAAAGATACGATCTGCTTCTTTGGCAGCGTATTCCGTATCCTTATCCTTTAACTGCTGTTTGAGCTGATCAATCTCGCCTTGCATGGCCGTTGGATCTACATCCTTGAACTTTTCCAAAGATTCTGTTGCTGTCGTAAGTTGGTCTTTGTAGTTGTCACGCTCACTCTCAGCCTTTGTAGTCTTTGCCTGTTCAGCTGCAATATCCTGACCATTCATCTCCATAATTTTGTTTATGGTCTCCTGTTCCAGTCCAAGTTTTTTTAATTCTTCTGTCTTCATGTTGCTTCTCCTTTCATGTTAGGTTGTTTTAGGCGTGTAACCATCCGCCATGAATCGACTGTTTTAGGTCTGATCACCTGACCAAGTTAATTATTTTCATAAAAATAAGACGCGTAACCCTGCGTCTCAGCGGGAGATAATTAGATCACCATACCTTTCCTACATCCTGTTCAAAAAGTTTCATGACAATCCTCCTTTCCTAAAATTGGGTACAAAAATACCACTCACTCACGAAGAATGGGTGGTATCTATACAATTGCTTTCATAGCCTTGTCATATTCGATTTTTAATTTTCTTTTAAAATCCTCTATTTCTTCCGGTTTCATACCAGGTTCCCCCAAAGCACATACATCTGGCGTCTCATCATTCAGTATTTCCGTAGCCTTTGGCTGTTCTTCATGCATTTCATCATAATGCACTATCAGCAAACCTTCTAGCTCACACGAAAAATCATAGATATCATCAGGTGTATTTTCCAAAAATTCCTTGATGTAATTCATAATTTTATTAAACATCTTCCCACACCTCCTTAGGATTTTTACGCCTTACAACTGACACTATATCGCCTGTTATTTTATTCCTAATCGCCACTAATTGGAGTTCCGCATCGAAGTAAACTAATTTATTCTCGCCCTCAGTATATTTAGGTATTCCATTAATGAATTTCATCAATGTTTCTTCTGAAACCTCTGGTAACCCCGGCTGATTCAATCTCGGCAGTCGGCTCAATGCGTGAACAGACAAATATATACCCTCTTTTTCAAATCTCACATACGCGTCTTTTGACTTCTGTTTAAATTCAAGAGACCATTCCTTTTTATCAATATCAGAATACGTATCGACTTTCTTTTTCAATGCACTATATTTCTCAGGTTCATTATACTTCATCTGCCGGAACTTCTCAAGACTTCCAATATCAGCTCCAATGATATTCTTGTACCGATAATACTGTTTTGAATCTCTGTCAGCATTTCGAATCATATCCGTTGTATATCTTGCATTCTGAATTTTTGTATTTGAAGCTATAAAACCGCGCATATCGTAATAGATACGCTCTCTTTCTTCTGTCAGCCCCATCTTCTTACAGAATCGGCTATATTCATTCAACTGCCCCTGATACTTCGCTCTTGCAAGCATCACATCATCCGGATCAGCGTTACCAGTTTCCAAAAGTTTCACCTTTTCACGTTGCGCCCTCATGGCTGTTTCCATTTTTCTCTGCTGTTGCTTCGCTTCGTACAAGGTGTACTCTTTCCCACCGAAGGTTTTCGGAATATTCTCTTGCCGCTTTTTCTCTTCCAGCCACTCATCCGTCCAGTTGCGTTCGGAAATGCCCGGAAAGAATGGATAATATTCGTGATAGCAGTTAACGCCTAACAGACCTGTAGCACTACCAAGACCACACACATTAACAAGCTGTTCCCTCGTCCAAACCTTTCCCTGCCACACTGCGTGGGTTGGTCGAGCTCCAGAGTGCCAAGCGACTTCGAAATGATCTGCACCCAGCTTCTCAGCATTGTAGTCTGTGATCTTCCCTGTTATCTGAGACATACCTGTCATAATCGCTCTTCGTGCTGCTACGTCAATCCGGTTCGCTCTACCAGATACATAATCTATCTGTCTCAGCCCGCTATTGGTCAGTTGTGTGACTACTCGCCTGAGAACCGAGTTATAATCAAAGGCACCGGATACGATGTCCATACATGCAGCATCAAGAAAACCTTGATACACCTGTGCAAGAGGTGTTAGAATTCGCTTTCCATCTCCATAGTCGAGATAAAACCCTAGTGACTGCGTGATATTGTCCAACTCATCCCTTGTCTGCCTCTTAATGCCTTCCATAATCTGCTGCAACTGTTCATTCTCTTCGTAAGGGATATACTCAGCGTTAATCTGTTCGTATACATCCTTATTCCTAACGTATTCCCAGTTAATCACCTGATCGTACAATTCAAACATTTCTGGATATGTGGCGTTCAATGTCTCCTTCAGAGATGCCTCGATATCCTCAGAAGAATAGCCTAATATCTTAAGCCGGTTAATCTGCCAGTCTGCAGTGCTTGTGATTTTTCCTGTCATATTAATCCTGCGGACAATATCTTGCATAATCCTGCCTTCAAGAGCAGTAAACCTGGCAGTCATTTTATCAACCATCTTGTCCTGGTATTCTTTTCGCATCCTACTCCATCACCTGACTTTGTGCTGGCAGGTTCTCTTCTGCCTCTTCCAATGTCTCGCCGTACCACTTGGCTCTGTACTCTGCGTGGCTCATAACGCCCATAGATACATCCTGCCGATCCTGCTGACGTTCCGACTCTTCATCGGTCAAAATGGAGTCACTGAATTTACAACTAAGCTCGTATCCAGAGCGGTACATTTTGTTGTAAAACGCCAAGCCTGCCACAAAGTCTCTCAGGCACTCTTCGAGCTTTTCTTCTATCGCATTAACACGGTTGTACTTGCGCTGCTTCGATACCTTGATCTCTGTTGCTGTCTTCGATACCTCCTGCACGTCAGACAGATCTCCATAAGCAAGCCCTACGATAAATTCTATCTCTCTCTTTACCTCTTCAAGCCCACGCTTATAGGCTTCATCCCTTAGTTCTGGTGAATACTCTTTCAGAAGCTCTTGATCTTTGCCAGCGTCTAACTCTAAACCCCTGTACAATCTCTTATTAAGCCTTGCCATGCCGAAGCGCCCAGTAGCCTTATCATGTTTGAGCGCCCTAGCAGCTACGTGAATTGCTCTTTCACCGGATTCATACTCCCAGTCAAGTTGACTTCCTCGCAGATCTGCTTTCTTAATTCGTTCTCTGGCAGCGTCGAAGATAGACACGCCACACGCTGAGCCATCTACGTTATTCTTAATCGGGTTCCTGTAATATCCAAAGTCCATCTGCTGCATACCGCGGAACATCACTGGCCCCGGATTGATACCTTTCCATTCTTCCACTTCTTCCAGGGAACATAACTGTCCGATATCCGAGGAATCTTGCGAATGATAACATTTGTTTGAAATAACAAGATTTCCACCTTCAAAATAATGTCTTTCTACCCTCGTGAAATAATCATTTTCTCCAACTCTTTTCAATGTAAAAAATGCAATGTCTGTCGGTTTCCCATCGTCCCCGAAAGAAATCGGAACAAACTTATCAGCAGTGACAAATTCTGCCTTATCCCCACCTAGCGGTTTCAAGATAAAAGATCCAAGTCCTAGACCGTCCTGCAGGTTTTCATTCAATCCAGTCAGACATTTTTGATAAATTTTATCCAATTTTTCTGAGCTTACAGACGTTTCCATTTCCGAAAGAACCACATCTGCGAACTCCCTGCAGATTCCCTGCTCAATCCGTAACGACTGTATCGAGTCTGTCAACCACTCAGCATTCCCAGTAAGCATACTCTTCCAGTCATTTATGGCATCTATCATCCTACTAGATAGAGCTACGTCTTTCCCGACGATTGTTTTCAGTGTTGTGTACCCAAACATACGCCTTATTCCTTTCCATATATTTTCAAATAATCCCATCTCACACCTCTTCTATTAGGTATTTCATATCACGCTCAATCGTGTACTCAAATGCATCCAAGCTATCGATATCTGTGCTACCATCATCAAGACGCTCATCTTTTCCAATAATCTCTTTATTCCACACCGCATCCGATAAAGCTGTTTTTAAGCTTCCGCAATCATCTGTAATAAAAAACCGTCCTGCCCCCATAAGCTTGACGGTACATCGTATCCGGTCATTGATAATCTCTTTCTTTGCCTTTCTCACGCTGATCCACGGAAACTGCTTTTCTACAGCGTTCCTGATAGAATTACCAAGAACTGTCTCCGCATTGTCGTAGTAAACCGTTTCCACATTGCAGTACTCCACATATTCTCCACGTTTCACGACAACTGCATACTTATCTATTACCTCCTGCACAAACTCACAGAACATTGCATCTAACATATTACTGTCGATATCCTCATTCTCGTCCTTTGCCATGATCCTGCGAGACTTCAGTGCAATCACGTCTCTGTAATCATCTGTATATCCCCTTGCGACAAAAGAATGACCGGACTGATTTCCTCCAAAGTCAAGGCCAATCTCTATTGAAGTAATATCTTCCTTTCGAAACTGCTTATACTCTCTATCCGGCGCGGGCTCATCTACAATCTGACACCGGAAGGCATCCGGATTATCCGCAAATCGTTTATAGATTGCTCCTTCCGCACGTTTCCATAATCCCAGAATCAATCTGTCATAATATATTGTACCTTCATATTCCTTGCAAAGCTGCTCAACAAATTCTTCCGGAAGATATGGATTATCGAATATCGTGTATCTTTGAAGGTATATATCCAGTTCCACATTATCCAGAAATTCTTTTAACCAGTGTGTTGGGTTCTCTGGATTGCAGGATCCATCAAAGCAACTGTACGGTTTATCAAGACGGGATTTCAACATCTGGAACACTTCTTTGTTCCACTTCGCAATCTCATCACCATAACAATACTTGATGGATGCTCCCTGTATTTTTGCTACCTGGCTAACTTTTTCAGCGCCAAGGCAATATACATCCTCCCCACATATCCTTGCAATGTTCCGATTGTTAATCGTACCAATCAGCTTATCCGTGTAGATTTCTCGCATCGGCTGTAAGACGTTTCTCTCGATAGATTCTTTGGATACCCCCAGAATAACATTTAATCCCGGCAAGCCTGCTCTTTCTCTAATCCGAAAAGGAATTACAAATGCAGTATCTACATAAGATTTACCAGAACGGACCGCACCCGACTTAATGTTCCAACGATGAGTCGCATTTACGATATACTCATTCTGCTTGCTGCTTAACTGCATTCTCATATACTCCTTTTAATATCTGATCCAGCTTTTCAATCGCCTCTTCCGTCTCATTTTCTCCTGTAACAGATTGTTTTCTTGCTTTCTTGAGTTCTGTATCTGCTTCCCGATTCCGAATGTTCTCTTCTGGTTCTGCAGACTGTCCGGCATACTTAGCTACAAAAGTAGCAGCCTTAGTATTTCCCATGAGAGCTTCTTTGATCTGCGCCATTAAAAGAGCCGACTCTAAAGTACACTCAACACCAAGTGCCTCTAGAATCGGCTTATATTCTTCACTATCTATTTTAGCAGTCAAAAGCATGTTCAGCGTCTTCCGGAAATCTGCTTTCCTTCGTCTTGCCTCACCGCTCGCTTTACCGCCCATAACAGCAATCTCTCGCTGTTCCTTCGCTGTTCGTTTATCAAAACCATAATCTTTTATGTTTTCATAATTCGCCACACCACCACCTTCAATTCTGGTTAATAATTAAAAAAATACAGTCCTGCCAGCTCCATTATGACCGCCGATTGCGACCACGGAGTAAGGATGAAATGTAGATCCGCTGGAGCTGTGCACGCTGTACGCTAATTTTCTGCATTAGAAAAGCACCCCGGAGAGTGCCTCTTATACCATCATTTTTGACAAATACCATTTTTTCAGTTCTTTTTCGTTATCAATCTTCTGTTCTAATATTTCGATTTCTCTATCTATCCTTGCAATTTGTTTAACTACATATTGTTGCTGCTTTTCATCATCATGCCAATCCAGCTCGAAATATCTAAGTGTATCGAATTGCAAATTAATTGTTGTCCTGTATCGTCTTAAAAATTCCGGGAATGCTCTGCTAATAGCAATATATAGATAATCCGCATTAATGCCTTCTCGTGGTTCTAATGCTGCATATCTACTTTCGATTTCACCGATCGATTCTATCTGTCCAACAAATTCATCAACTGCGCTTAACTTTATGTAGCACGTTCCTGCTTTATACATCTTTCCTGCAACCGCTCTTTCAGCAATGCAGATTTTATTTATATTGATCTTTCTACATTTAAGTTTCAAAATTCAACCTCATCTGTTCGTAATTATTTTTTATTTTATTTGGTTTTATAATTCGTTTATGATCTTGCACGATTTTCATGTCTTCGTCATTTCCTACTAAATTAGACAGCATTTTATATAGTTCTGTTTTTACCATTTGTTCTTCCTCGTCAATCGTTTTAAGATTCTCAAGAATTTCAGTGGCGTCCGGTAATGGTTCGGGAATAAAACTGTCAACATATCTCGGAATATTAAGGTTATAGTCATTTTCTTCAATTTCTGAATAGCTAGCAATGTGTGAATACTTGTCGATTTCATTGCGATTCAGGTAAGTACTTACAACCCTACTAATCTGTTCTTCCGTCATATTGTTTTGTGCTGACTGTTTGACAAAGTCTTTGCTCGCATCGATAAAGAGAACATTTTCGGAATTCTTTTGCAAAACAAAAACAAATACTGGGATTGACGTGTTCAAAAATAATTTATCTGGCAGACCGATGACGGCATGAATTAAACGCTCTTTTACCATCCATTCTCTTATTTTCCCTTCTCCCGCACCTCTAAAAAGTACGCCATGTGGTAGAATCGCAATCAAGCGACCGTTGTCTTTCAAGTGCTCAAAGCCTCGCAGTATGAACCCAAAGTCTGCTTTACTTGTCGGAATAATATGCCCCATAATAGGCATTTCTTTCGCTTCCGGAAATTTCATAGAGTAAGGCGGGTTCATTATCACATTATCGTATGTACTTGCTGAAACCGGTTCTACTTGCCTTGGAACGCTAATATCTCCGCGTTTTTCCAGTTTGTAAGATTCGTAAACGATATTACGCAAGCAATCCGCTCGGCTAATCATCCCATCCATTCCACTTATGCAAGCATCGAGTAGAGCAAAAGGAATTGTTCTTTCTGAAAACTCTTGCTCATTTACGTTTATTCCATGCTTTTTTACAGCATGCTTACTAAGCACGCCAGTACCAGAACACATATCCAAACACGTTCCCTCTACCATCAGCCCGGATACAATAGCACAAACACAATCAGGCGTGAAATCTTGCTTTAAATTTTTTCGATCTCCCTGTTCTTCTTGGAACATATCACGAATGTCACCGCATATCGAACGCTTTATTTCTTTTATCGTTTCTTCTGCATTATCTGCAAGCAATACTTCATTGATCTTATCCGGTAACCTGTAAGACTCGTTTACGTTAAAAAAATCTTGTAATGTCATATTTTTCTCCAAACATTTTGACAATCAAAAACGCCCTCCAACCGGAAGGCGCTTGTTATAATAATGTTTTTTGAAGGAAGACTAGAAATAATTCTAGCTTTTCTAGAATAATTATAACACTTTATTTTTGTGAATTGTGTGAAAGATGCAAATAACCATCAATTTTCTTAGATATACTGCTCCTCTCAAGACATACTATGTCCGCCACTTCTCTCTGCTTCTTCCCGTCAATGTATGTAAGTTCAAATATCTGGCGTGTGATGCTATCTGGTATCTCAGCAATAAATTCTTCTATTTCAACTAATAACTTATTTACCTCTTCTTTACGTTTCTCTTTTATTCTGATTAACCGGTTTATCGCATCATTTTCTTTCGGTTCAGACATCTTCACAGTTGTCCGCACCTCCGTATATGGAAAATCCAGACTGGATCCAGTTACCTTTCCAAGTACTTCCGGAATGTTCTCTTGACGAGCATATAACTTTTCCAACTTCTTATCAAGCATCTTCAATTCCTTTTTTAGCGGTATGTACTGCTTAAGTTTTTCCTTATCCATCGGTATCCTCTCCCTCCTGCAATCTCGGAATATATACCCTATTCTCATGATATTTTTCCACTTTTCTTACTTTACCGATCAACTGCCCCATCTGATCAAGAACCTTTTTGTGCTGCCCAACATTGAAGAACTGTACAATATCATCCGTCTCTTCGAATATATCCTTGTACTTTCTCCGGTTCAATCTTGACCGATGGAGCTGTGTGCATAACTTACTTCTCTCCTTTGCTCTTGGTTCAAATTCAATCTCATGTAATAAATCCTGCTGACGCTTGTCTTCTTTCGAAACTTCTTTTCTTGCCATCTCATTCAGTGCTTGGCACTCGTTCACGAACCTAAGAAAAGCACGCAGGTTTTCCGACCTATTCATTTTTCCATCTCCCTTTTTATGTCGTATTTCTTTGCCATATACCCTGCAACATCCGTAATCTGATATGGCGGACGCTGGAATCTCTCCCTTGCCTTGTCTGATACCTTGCACTCTTCCAGATCGTTATAGTGGTCGTTCTCTCTTATTTTCTGCCTGTGTCGGTCTTTGCTGTCTCTATGCATTGCTATCACCTCACTAAATCATCTAGCTCTTCTAAAATCATAGAAAAAGGCTTATGTATTTTTAGGGCTTTTGTTATTTTTGAAAGATCTATTTCTTCTACTTTCTCTAGCTCAAGCATGTATCTTTCTTCAATTCGTTTTGCATGGTTATCCCACACAAAAATACCATTTGTCAAAAATAACTTTCCGTTTTCTTCGAAAAGAACATATTCGTTCCCATCTCTTTTTCTTCTGTAAAAACCTAAAATTTTTGCTTTTATCTTCATGTTCTCACCTCTACCAATTCATAGCATCGTTAAATTGATTTCTTTGTTCTTCTGCTGACAACCTCAAATAAATAGCCGTCGTGTCAACGCTTTCATGCCCCATCAAATCAGCAAGTAGGGCTATATTGCTGTTATTCTTCAAAAATTGAATAGCATATAAGTGTCTAAAAGCATGTGGATGCAGTATCTCTCTTCTTATTCCATACCGACTGCATCTTGTAATTGTTTCGGCCACTCCTCGCGTTGTCATCGCCTCACCATACTTATTCGGAAATAAGTATTTGTTTTCTGGTATATTGTTAAAATAAGCCTTACTGTTTTCAATTAGCTCTTTGGGAATCAATATCTTACGCATCTTTCCCTTTGTCCAAAGAACAACTTCCCCATCTTCAAGATGTCTTCTCTCGAAGCGTACAAATTCTGAAGCTCTTGCTCCTGTTTTTGCAAGAAACTGTATCATCCAGTATGTTTTCCATTTCTTATCTTTCTTCAAACATTCAAGTAGGTATTCGTATTCCTCAAGCGTTGGAACGTTTTCAATGCTACTCTGCTTATGTATCTTGATTGATTTGACCATACAATCTTCTTTTCCTATAAATTTGCAATACTGATTCATGCCGATACATCGGTTTGCAGCCGTTTTAGGGCTAAATTCCTCTAACTTCTTTTTCTTGAAGTCGATCATATTTCTTTTTGTTACCTCGTTATATTCAGAGAAGAATTGATTTACAGCATATAAATAATTGTCGATTGTGTTTGCTGATTTCTCATTTTCGATTAACCATTCCTCGAACTCTTCAATTTTGCATTCTCCCATTGTCTAGTAATTTCTCCTCTCCATTTTTCTGATGCTTTTTGGTTAGACTTTTTTATAGATTCTCTGAGCCTCTCTAAACATCTTTCACAAAGCTTATATCCCGCTACAACCTCAGCTCCGCAATACATGCATATGCCCTTTCCCATTCGTGCTCTAAAGGCCTCTCCATAAGTTGTTCCCGTTTTTCGCTTCTCTGATCTTTTTTTTCTGCACGAAACACATGTGAGGTACTCATACTTTTCTGGAAGCAGTTTCCCACACCTCACGCACAGATGTTTGTTTTTTCGCTCCTCGCGAAGCTGCTTTTTCCTTTTATTTCCCTGCCTATTATATTGCATTCTTTTTTCTTTATCGCTCCAGCATTTTGCAGATGCAGCACTTGCTTTCTCGATACATTCTGGACATCTTACATATCCCGGGAACGCATTCCTTTGACCACACTGAACACATATTCCATGCTCTTTCAGCCATTGGTATCTTGTAATTTCATAGCCCATCTCTAATCACCACACCTCTCATTTCTCTTTCACTAAATCTCAGTTTAAATATCTTCCTCTAAGTATGC
>SKEQ01000630.1_pt1 | contig 23590 bp, 12 predicted proteins | sample 4826751 | NCBI WGS metagenome assembly SKEQ01 (sample SAMN11008805, study PRJNA524170) | human gut metagenome | biome: Human fecal sample; material: Feces; isolation source: fecal sample from pouch patient p44 | host: Homo sapiens | place: Israel: Tel-Aviv | collected 2013-07-11 | reverse complement strand
CCTGCCCGTGGCGTTACTACAACGATCGCGATGTACGCACAATCGTTGAGCTGGGGAAAGCCATAGACTTCGATGCCAGAACGGCTATTCCATTCGAAGGTGAGCGCCATAATGCACTTGATGACGCTCGTTACCAGGCAAAATACGTTTCAGCTATCTGGCAAAAACTGATCCCGAGTCAGGCTGATTTTTAATGTTCAACCCTAATTGCCGCTAACCGTATATAGTTAGCGGCGGTTATGAGATATAGCTATGAGCAGCTTATTTTTAACCGAAGATGAATTGCTAATATTAACGGGCTGCAAATATGCAAGCCACCAGCGAAAATGGTTAATGGAAAACGGGCTTCCGTTCTATACCAATCGTAGTGGCAAACCGATTGTCAGCCGGGATCTATTTACCTGCAATAAAACTTTACCACCACGCGAGGTAGAGCCGAATTTTGGTGCGATCTGATGGGAAGACGAAGGAAAAATCCTGAACACGAAAAATTACCTCCAAATGTATACCCAAATAAATATAGTTATGTATGGAAACCAACATCCAGAGAATCTGTCACACTAACCGCCATCAAGGATGGTTTAGCTGCTTTATGGAAAAAGTATGAGGAAACTGTAAATAATCGCGATCGTGCAATGACATTCGGTCGCTTGTGGGAAAAATTCCTCGCCAGCGCCTATTACAGTGACCTTAGTCCAAGAACACAAAAAGATTATCTGCAACATCAAAAAAAGTTGCTTGCCGTATTCGGTAAGGTACCAGCGGATTCCATAAAACCAGAACACATCCGTCGATACATGGACAAAAGAGGGGAGCAGAGTAAAACGCAAGCCAACCATGAAAAAAGCAGTATGTCCCGTGTTTACAGTTGGGGGTATGAGCGAGGGTACGTGAAGGCTAACCCATGTGCAGGTGTAAGTAAATTCAAGGCCAAAAACCGCGAACGATATGTAACCGACAAAGAATACCAGGCAGTATTAAGCGTTGCACCTCTTCCTGTTTTTATCGCAATGGAAATTGCCTATCTGTGTGCAGCGAGGGTTTCCGATGTGTTATCGCTGAAATGGGAACAGATTGGAAACGACGGGATATTCATCCAGCAAGGGAAAACCGGAAAAAAACAGATAAAAGCATGGAGTCCACGATTACAGGCAGCGATCGAAAAAGCAAAACAGTTACCAAAATCTGCCTATGTGATCAGCAATCAATACGGCAACCGATATATGTACAAAGGCTTTAACGAAATGTGGGTAGATGCAAGAAATCGTGCTGGAAAAATTTCAGGTATTTTAACCGACTTCACCTTTCATGATCTGAAGGCGAAAGGAATTTCAGACTATGAAGGAAGCAGCCGGGATAAGCAACTTTTCTCTGGTCACAAAACCGAAGGGCAAGTGCTAATCTATGACAGGAAGGTTAAAGTTTCACCAACACTTGATGTCCCGTTACCTGAAAATATTCCAAGAAAATATTCCAAGTAATTCCAAGTGTGATTTTTGTCACTGACTTAATGATGTGTAAGTGATTGAATTTTGGCGGAGAGAGGGGGATTTGAACCCCCGGTGGAGTTGCCCCCACTCCGGTTTTCGAGACCGGTCCGTTCAGCCGCTCCGGCATCTCTCCGTTCAGATGGTTGCCATGATGCCAGGAAATTTGGCATTTTAACAGTCCCTGTCCGTGCAATTTTGTTCAAGTGACGAGTTTGCGAGCAAAACGATGATTAAGTGGCCCTGGAAAGTACAAGAATCAGCACATCAAACTGCCCTTCCCTGGCAGGAAGCACTATCGATCCCCCTTTTAACGTGTCTGACGGAACAGGAACAAAGCAAATTAGTCACTCTTGCCGAACGTTTTTTACAGCAAAAGCGGCTTGTTCCTTTACAGGGCTTTGAACTGGATTCATTAAGAAGCTGCCGGATAGCACTTCTATTTTGCCTACCCGTTCTGGAGTTAGGACTGGAATGGCTGGATGGTTTTCATGAAGTCTTAATTTATCCTGCGCCATTTGTGGTCGATGATGAATGGGAAGACGATATCGGTCTGGTGCATAACCAACGTATTGTTCAGTCAGGTCAGAGCTGGCAGCAAGGGCCTATCGTTTTGAACTGGTTGGATATACAAGATTCTTTTGATGCTTCTGGTTTTAACCTGATTATTCATGAAGTCGCTCATAAGCTGGACACCCGTAACGGCGATCGCGCCAGCGGAGTTCCCTTTATTCCGTTGCGTGAGGTTGCTGGCTGGGAACACGATCTTCATGCTGCAATGAACAACATTCAGGAAGAAATCGAATTAGTTGGCGAGAATGCGGCGAGCATTGATGCTTATGCTGCCAGTGATCCTGCTGAATGTTTTGCCGTACTTTCTGAATATTTCTTTAGCGCCCCAGAACTTTTTGCTCCTCGTTTCCCTTCATTGTGGCAACGTTTCTGCCAATTTTATCAACAAGATCCTTTGCAGAGACTGCATCGCACTAATGATACAGACTCGTTTTCGGCGACGAATGTTCATTAATTAACAACTTTGCAGATTAATTAACCAATTGAAATGACTTATGAAATTTAGTGTTGACAGACAAGGTACCGCTAAGTAATATTCGCCCCGTTCACACGATTCCTCTGTAGTTCAGTCGGTAGAACGGCGGACTGTTAATCCGTATGTCACTGGTTCGAGTCCAGTCAGAGGAGCCAAATTCTAAAAATTCGCTTCTTAGCGCAATGTCACTAACCTTAGTTGAACATTGTTTATTAACGGATAGCGGGTTTTTAACATCTTAAGCGCCCTCGACCTTTATGGTTGAGGGCGTTTTGCTATGAACGCCATCACCATTTTCCCCTCGATTATAAAACTTGAGTTATTCAGTAGTCTCCCCTCTTGCAACTCACACCCAAAACTGCCTAACGAAAAGTTATTAATTTTCAATCATATTGCTATCAGGATTTACATTTTTTCGCTGTGCTAGAAAGGGCGCATTTATGTTAGCTCGTTCAGGGAAGGTAAGCATGGCTACGAAGAAGAGAAGTGGAGAAGAAATAAATGACCGACAAATCTTATGCGGGATGGGAATTAAACTACGCCGCTTAACTGCGGGTATCTGCCTGATAACTCAACTTGCGTTCCCTATGGCTGCGGCAGCACAAGGTGTGGTAAACGCCGCAACCCAACAACCAGTTCCTGCACAACTCGCCATTGCAAATGCCAATACGGTGCCCTACACCCTTGGAGCGCTGGAAATCGGCCCAAAGCGTTGCCGAACGTTTCGGTATTTCGGTGGCTGAGTTACGCAAACTCAACCAGTTTCGTACGTTTGCTCGAGGTTTTGATAATGTCCGCCAGGGTGATGAACTGGATGTCCCGGCACAAGTTAGTGAAAATAATTTAACCCCGCCACCGGGTAATAGCAGCGGCAACCTTGAGCAACAGATAGCCAGTACTTCACAGCAAATCGGGTCTCTGCTCGCCGAGGATATGAACAGCGAGCAAGCGGCAAATATGGCGCGTGGATGGGCCTCTTCTCAGGCTTCAGGCGCAATGACAGACTGGTTAAGCCGCTTCGGTACCGCAAGAATCACGCTGGGCGTGGATGAAGATTTTAGCCTGAAGAACTCCCAGTTCGATTTTCTCCATCCGTGGTATGAAACGCCTGATAATCTCTTTTTCAGTCAGCATACTCTCCATCGTACTGACGAGCGTACACAGATTAACAACGGCTTAGGTTGGCGTCATTTCACTCCCACATGGATGTCGGGCATCAACTTCTTTTTCGACCACGATCTTAGCCGTTACCACTCCCGCGCCGGCATTGGCGCGGAGTACTGGCGCGACTATCTAAAATTAAGCAGTAACGGCTATTTGCGACTGACCAACTGGCGCAGCGCACCTGAACTGGACAACGATTATGAAGCACGCCCGGCCAATGGCTGGGATGTACGCGCAGAAGGCTGGCTACCCGCCTGGCCGTACCTTGGCGGTAAACTGGTCTATGAACAGTATTATGGCGATGAAGTGGCCCTGTTCGATAAAGACGATCGGCAAAGTAATCCTCATGCCATAACCGCTGGACTTAACTATACCCCCTTCCCGCTAATGACCTTCAGCGCGGAGCAACGCCAGGGTAAACAGGGCGAAAATGACACCCGTTTTGCCGTCGATTTTACCTGGCAACTTGGCAGCGCAATGCAGAAACAGCTTGACCCGAATGAAGTCGCTGCACGGCGTAGCCTTGCAGGCAGCCGTTATGATCTGGTGGCTCGCAACAACAACATCGTTCTGGAATATCGCAAAAAAGAACTGGTCCGCCTGACCCTGACAGACCCCGTGACAGGGAAGTCAGGAGAAGTGAAATCACTGGTTTCGTCGCTACAAACCAAATATGCCCTGAAAGGCTATAACGTCGAAGCCACCGCACTGGAAGCTGCCGGTGGCAAAGTGGTCACAACGGGTAAAGATATTCTGGTTACCCTGCCGGGTTACCGGTTCACCAGTACGCCAGAAACCGATAACACCTGGCCGATTGAAGTCACCGCTGAAGATGTCAAAGGCAATTTGTCGAATCGTGAACAAAGCATGGTGGTCGTTCAGGCACCTACGCTAAGCCAGAAAGATTCCTCGGTATCGTTAAGTACCCAAACATTGAACGCGGATTCCCATTCAACCGCCACACTGACTTTTATTGCGCATGATGCAGCAGGTAATCCTGTTGTCGGGCTGGTGCTCTCGACGCGTCACGAAGGTGTTCAGGACATCACCCTTTCTGAATGGAAAGATAATGGTGACGGAAGCTATACCCAGATCCTGACCACAGGAGCGATGTCTGGCACGCTGACGCTGATGCCACAGCTGAATGGTGTGGATGCGGCTAAAGCCCCCGCCGTGGTGAATATCATTTCTATTTCGTCATCCCGAACTCACTCGTCAATTAAAATTGATAAAGACCGTTATCTCTCCGGCAATCCTATCGAGGTGACGGTAGAACTGAGAGATGAAAATGACAAACCTGTTAAGGAGCAAAAACAGCAACTGAATAACGCAGTCAGCATCGACAACGTGAAACCTGGTGTCACTACAGACTGGAAAGAAACCGCAGATGGCGTCTATAAGGCAACCTATACCGCCTATACCAGAGGCAGTGGGCTTACTGCGAAGCTGTTAATGCAAAACTGGAATGAAGATTTGCATACCGCTGGATTTATCATCGACGCCAACCCGCAGTCAGCAAAAATTGCGACATTATCTGCCAGCAATAATGGTGTGCTCGCCAATGAGAATGCAGCAAACACCGTCTCGGTCAATGTCGCTGATGAAGGAAGCAACCCAATCAATGATCATACCGTCACGTTTGCGGTATTAAGCGGGTCGGCAACTTGCTTTAACAATCAAAACACCGCAAAAACGGATGTTAATGGTCTGGCGACTTTTGATCTGAAAAGTAGTAAGCAGGAAGACAACACGGTTGAAGTCACCCTTGAAAATGGCGTGAAACAAACGTTAATTGTCAGTTTTGTCGGCGACTCGAGTACCGCGCAGGTTGATCTGCAGAAGTCGAAAAATGAAGTGGTCGCTGACGGCAATGATAGCGCCACAATGACCGCGACAGTCCGGGATGCAAAAGGCAACCTGCTCAATGACGTCAAGGTCACTTTCAATGTTAATTCAGCAGCAGCGAAACTGAGCCAAACCGAAGTGAATAGCCACGACGGGATCGCCACAGCTACGCTGACCAGTTTGAAAAATGGTGATTATAGGGTTACGGCCTCTGTGAGCTCTGGTTCTCAGGCTAATCAACAGGTGATTTTTATCGGTGATCAAAGTACTGCTGCCCTGACCCTCAGTGTGCCTTCAGGTGATATCACCGTCACCAACACAGCTCCGCTACATATGACTGCAACCTTGCAGGATAAAAATGGCAACCCATTAAAAGATAAAGAAATCACCTTCTCTGTGCCAAACGACGTCGCAAGTCGGTTCTCGATTAGCAACAGCGGAAAAGGCATGACGGATAGCAACGGGACTGCAATCGCCTCCCTGACCGGCACGTTAGCGGGCACGCATATGATCACGGCTCGTCTGGCTAACAGCAATGTCAGCGATACACAGCCAATGACGTTTGTGGCGGATAAAGACAGAGCGGTTGTCGTTCTGCAAACATCGAAAGCGGAAATCATTGGGAATGGCGTGGATGAGACAACTCTGACAGCAACAGTGAAAGATCCGTCGAATCATCCGGTGGCGGGGATAACGGTCAACTTCACCATGCCACAGGACGTTGCGGCAAACTTTACCCTTGAAAATAACGGTATTGCCATCACTCAGGCCAATGGGGAAGCGCATGTCACGCTGAAAGGTAAAAAAGCGGGTACGCATACGGTTACCGCAACGCTGGGTAATAACAATACCAGTGATTCGCAGCCGGTAACGTTTGTGGCGGACAAAACCTCGGCTCAGGTTGTCCTGCAGATGTCAAAAGATGAGATCACAGGTAATGGCGTCGATAACGCAACGCTAACTGCAACGGTTAAAGATCAGTTCGACAATGAGGTGAATAATCTTCCGGTAACATTCAGCTCAGCCTCTTCAGGACTCACCCTGACCCCGGGAGTAAGTAATACCAATGAGTCTGGCATCGCGCAGGCCACTCTCGCAGGCGTTGCCTTTGGTGAGCAGACGGTCACTGCATCACTGGCTAATAATGGTGCCAGCGACAACAAAACTGTGCATTTTATTGGCGACACAGCGGCGGCAAAAATTATCGAGTTGACGCCTGTCCCAGACAGCATAATCGCCGGTACCCCGCAGAACAGCTCCGGCAGCGTCATCACCGCCACAGTCGTTGATAATAATGGCTTTCCGGTGAAAGGTGTGACTGTGAACTTCACCAGCAGAACAAACTCTGCCGAAATGACGAATGGCGGCCAAGCCGTAACGAACGAACAGGGTAAGGCTACCGTCACTTATACCAATACCCGCTCCTCGATAGAATCAGGAGCGAGACCGGATACCGTTGAGGCCAGTCTGGAAAATGGTAGCTCCACGCTTAGCACATCAATTAATGTCAACGCTGATGCGTCTACGGCACATCTCACCTTGCTACAGGCACTTTTTGATACAGTCTCCGCAGGCGACACTACCAATCTGTATATTGAGGTGAAGGATAATTACGGCAACGGTGTACCCCAGCAGGAGGTAACCCTCAGAGTATCACCAAGTGAAGGCGTGACCCCCAGTAATAACGCTATATACACTACCAACCACGACGGCAATTTTTACACAAGCTTTACCGCTACAAAAGCCGGGGTTTATCAAGTGACGGCAACCCTCGAAAATGGCGATTCGATGCAACAAACAGTGACCTATGTGCCGAACGTCGCGAATGCCGAAATCACGCTGGCAGCCTCGAAGGATCCGGTGATTGCCGACAATAACGATCTCACGACACTAACAGCAACAGTCGCTGATACAGAGGGCAATGCGATAGCCAACACTGAAGTAACATTTACTCTGCCGGAAGATGTGAAGGCGAACTTCACGCTGAGCGATGGCGGTAAAGCGATTACTGATGCTGAAGGCAAAGCGAAAGTCACGCTGAAAGGTACAAAAGCAGGCGCTCATACTGTTACAGCATCGATGACTGGCGGTAAGAGTGAGCAGTTGGTGGTGAACTTTATTGCGGATACGCTCACTGCGCAGGTTAATCTTAACGTTACCGAGGACAATTTTATCGCTAATAACGTCGGGATGACCAGGCTGCAGGCAACAGTGACTGATGGAAACGGCAACCCGTTAGCCAATGAGGCGGTGACATTCACGCTACCGGCAGATGTGAGCGCAAGCTTTACTCTCGGACAAGGCGGTTCCGCCATTACTGACATCAACGGCAAGGCTGAAGTTACACTGAGCGGTACAAAATCCGGCACCTACCCCGTGACAGTTAGCGTGAACAATTATGGTGTCAGTGATACGAAACAGGTGACGTTGATTGCCGATGCTGGTACCGCAAAACTAGCCTCCTTAACCTCTGTATACTCATTCGTCGTCAGCACGACTGAGGGCGCGACCATGACTGCAAGCGTCACTGACACTAACGGCAACCCGGTAGAAGGCATAAAAGTTAATTTCCGCGGAACCTCCGTCACGCTAAGCAGCACCAGCGTTGAAACTGATGATCGGGGTTTCGCTGAAATTCTTGTGACAAGCACCGAGGTCGGACTGAAAACAGTTTCAGCCTCTCTGGCAGATAAACCTACTGAAGTCATCTCGCGATTACTGAATGCCAGTGCAGATGTTAATTCTGCGACGATTACCAGTCTGGAGATACCTGAAGGTCAGGTAATGGTCGCACAAGACGTAGCAGTTAAAGCTCACGTTAACGACCAGTTTGGCAACCCGGTTGCGCATCAACCCGTGACATTCAGTGCAGAGCCATCCTCGCAAATGATCATTAGCCAGAATACGGTTTCTACTAATACGCAGGGTGTAGCCGAGGTCACCATGACGCCCGAAAGAAACGGTTCGTATATGGTGAAAGCATCCCTGGCGAATGGAGCCTCACTTGAGAAACAACTGGAGGCTATTGATGAAAAACTGACACTCACGGCGTCCAGTCCGCTTATCGGTGTCTATGCCCCTACAGGTGCTACTCTGACGGCAACGCTAACCTCTGCAAATGGCACTCCAGTGGAGGGTCAGGTCATCAACTTTAGCGTAACGCCAGAAGGGGCGACGTTAAGTGGCGGAAAAGTGAGAACTAACTCTTCAGGTCAGGCTCCAGTCGTTCTGACCAGCAATAAAGTCGGTACATATACGGTGACTGCATCGTTCCATAACGGCGTAACAATACAGACACAGACAACCGTGAAAGTCACTGGCAACTCAAGCACCGCCCATGTTGCTAGCTTTATCGCTGATCCATCGACTATCGCCGCCACCAACACTGATTTAAGTACCTTAAAGACAACGGTTGAGGATGGCAGTGGTAACCTGATCGAAGGTCTCACTGTGTACTTCGCCTTAAAAAGCGGCTCTGCCACATTAACGTCATTAACAGCGGTGACCGATCAAAACGGAATCGCGACAACAAGCGTGAAAGGAGCGATGACAGGTAGCGTCACGGTAAGCGCAGTCACGACCGCTGGTGGAATGCAAACAGTAGATATAACGCTGGTGGCTGGCCCGGCAGACACCTCGCAGTCCGTCCTTAAGAGCAATCGGTCATCACTGAAAGGGGACTATACCGATAGTGCTGAATTACGTCTTGTTCTGCACGATATATCAGGCAATCCGATCAAAGTTTCTGAAGGGATGGAATTTGTGCAATCAGGTACTAACGTGCCCTATATAAAAATTAGCGCAATTGATTACAGTCTAAATATCAACGGTGATTACAAAGCCACTGTTACAGGCGGCGGAGAGGGTATCGCAACGCTGATCCCTGTATTGAATGGTGTTCATCAAGCTGGTCTGAGTACCACAATACAATTCACTCGCGCAGAAGACAAAATAATGAGCGGTACAGTATCAGTCAATGGTACTGACCTACCGACAACTACATTCCCTTCGCAGGGGTTCACTGGGGCGTATTATCAGTTGAATAATGACAACTTTGCCCCAGGAAAAACGGCAGCTGATTATGAGTTCTCAAGCTCTGCCTCCTGGGTCGATGTTGATGCTACCGGTAAAGTGACATTTAAAAATGTCGGCAGCAATTGGGAAAGGATTACGGCGACGCCAAAATCAGGAGGCCCTAGCTATATATACGAAATCCGTGTGAAGAGTTGGTGGGTGAACTCCGGCGATGCTTTCATGATATACAGCCTTGCTGAAAATTTTTGCAGTAGCAATGGCTACACACTTCCCCGTGCAGACCATTTAAACCATAGTCGTTCCCGAGGCATCGGGTCACTGTACAGTGAATGGGGAGATATGGGGCATTACACGACTGAAGCTGGTTTTCAATCAAATATGTATTGGTCATCTAGTCCCGCAAACTCAAGCGAACAATACGTAGTTTCCCTGGCAACAGGTGATCAAAGCGTATTTGAAAAGCTTGGGTTTGCTTATGCGACATGTTATAAAAACCTGTGATTTTCCGTTATAATTTCTTAAAGAGTGCTCCATTCGGAGCACTCTTTTTTACATTCCCTCTATAGAGCTTGCCCTTCTCTCACAGAAAATGAATAAATAAAACTGCTGCACCGCAAGAATCGCGTTCGATGTGACTATGATCGTATCCGGTGAGTACAGCTTTGATCCAAAGGCTGGTTTTCTGTGATGATTGACCAGCCTCAGAGTATTGATGACACCACCGTTCATAACAGATCGGCATTACTATGCATAAGTACTGTCTCATATTCTCGCCAAAACACTTTTTAATGCCTTTGCGAATTCATCCAGACTTATATTGTCAATTTTTTGCCCAACGACGACTGACTCCGAAACATCGGCCATTGCGGGCCATCGCGTTTTGTAATCAGCATAAATTGCAACAACGGGAGTATTATAGGCACTTGCCATATGTAATATTGAGGTGTCAGGAGTTATTGCAATATAAGCATCTTTTATGATTGCTGCTGAACGTTTAATCGAGGGTGATAAGGATAAACGGTAGACATTATTATAACAATCCACTAATACCCTGGCTTTATCTTCCCCTTTTGGTCCATGAACGATCACTATTGGTATATCTGTTTCACTTTGAATTTTTGCTATTAGATTTTCTGCAATCGATAATGAAAATGTACGTTCCTGCGAGCTACCTTCTAAATTAAGCGCAATGTAAGATCCTAACGATCGCATTTCCTCGCGCACCTCATCGAGTACATCCTCACTTAGTGGCAATTCATATATTGGCCTGACTGCTGGAAAACCCGCCTCACGCATCATAAATGCCCATGTCATGGGTACAGGAGCCCGGAGATTCTGATCCATCCGGGACGCGTTCTTGCACAAAGGGGAGTAGCACTTCATGGTTAAACCAACAACCTGAAAATTCGTTTTTGCTTTCAACTGACTGATAAATATCATCGTTTTCAGGTTCTTTTTACGCATCGCCTCTATACAAAGATCCGGCGTACCGTATTTCTGTGTTATGTTCTTTGCTAAATCTTTTATTTCTTTTAATGTTGCGTGATCCTGCATAGTCATTGTGACTAATGTTAATTTAGTCTTTTCAAGTTTAAGTGCATTAAACACTTCTAAATTAATTGTCGACGTAACAATTAAAAGATGCTTAATTTTATGCAATTCAAGCGCCCGAATAACAGGAAAGATGGCCATAGCATCGCCAATCTGGTCGGGAATATGGATGACAACAAAGTCTGTTTTTTCAATATTGAAATTATAAGCTTTATAATCGTAGTAACTAAATGCAATACGTCTCAACAATGATGCTAAAAACATACCTAACCTCGCCTCCCTACTGGTTATAATGCAATGCAGTCTATCAGACTCATCAGGGTGCCATTTTGTGCATATGCGGACTTTTATGTTTCATATCTCTAACCTGTGGCTCCTCTGCTTAATCCTTAAACAACACCAGCAACTCCTGCGCTTTCATCTTCCAGCGAATTTTTCATGTTGCCGCTAATCAGCCATAAAATCATTTGCAGATGCGCTCTGTCGAGGTAGTCTCATAAGGTTCGTTTATAGATCGACGGCAATGTGAGTTACCTTTTCCATACTAATTATAAAAAGACAGTACAAACAGGATCATTATGGACTCCACGCTCATCTCCACTCGTCCCGATGAAGGGACGCTTTCGTTAAGTCGCGCCCGACGAGCTGCGTTAGGCAGCTTCGCTGGTGCCGTCGTCGACTGGTATGATTTTTTACTCTATGGCATCACCGCCGCACTGGTGTTTAATCGCGAGTTTTTCCCGCAAGTAAGCCCGGCGATGGGAACGCTCGCCGCATTTGCCACCTTTGGCGTCGGATTCCTTTTCCGTCCGCTCGGCGGTGTCATTTTCGGTCACTTTGGCGACCGACTGGGACGTAAGCGCATGTTAATGCTGACCGTCTGGATGATGGGCATCGCGACAGCCTTGATTGGTATTCTTCCTTCATTCTCGACCATTGGGTGGTGGGCACCTATTTTGCTGGTGACACTGCGTGCCATTCAGGGATTTGCCGTCGGCGGCGAATGGGGAGGCGCGGCGTTGCTTTCCGTTGAAAGTGCACCGAAAAATAAAAAAGCCTTTTACAGTAGCGGTGTACAAGTTGGCTACGGTGTAGGTTTACTGCTTTCAACCGGACTGGTTTCATTGATCAGTATGATGACGACTGACGAACAGTTTTTAAGCTGGGGCTGGCGCATTCCTTTCCTGTTTAGCATCGTACTGGTACTGGGAGCATTGTGGGTGCGCAATGGCATGGAGGAGTCCGCGGAATTTGAACAACAGCAACATTATCAAGCTGCCGCGAAAAAACGCATCCCGGTTATCGAAGCGCTGTTACGACATCCCGGTGCTTTCCTGAAGATTATTGCGCTACGACTGTGCGAATTGCTGACGATGTACATCGTTACTGCCTTTGCACTTAATTATTCAACCCAGAATATGGGGTTACCGCGCGAACTTTTCCTCAATATTGGTTTGCTGGTAGGTGGATTAAGCTGCTTGACAATTCCCTGTTTTGCCTGGCTTGCCGATCGTTTTGGTCGCCGCAGGGTTTATATCACAGGTGCGTTAATCGGAACGTTGAGCGCATTTCCTTTCTTTATGGCGCTTGAAGCACAATCTATTTTCTGGATAGTTTTCTTCTCCATAATGCTGGCAAACATTGCGCATGACATGGTGGTGTGTGTGCAACAACCGATGTTTACCGAAATGTTTGGTGCCAGTTATCGCTATAGTGGTGCTGGAGTCGGTTATCAGGTCGCCAGTGTGGTTGGCGGTGGATTTACACCTTTTATTGCCGCTGCACTCATCACTTACTTTGCCGGGAACTGGCATAGCGTCGCCATTTATTTGCTGGCTGGATGTCTGATTTCCGCAATGACCGCTTTGTTGATGAAAGACAATCAACGCGCTTGATAGTCTGGCGAAGATCATCCGATCTTCGCCTTACACTTTTGTTTCACATTCCTGTGACATACTATCGGATGTGCGGTAATTGTATGGAACAGGAGACACACATGAATAATAAGGGCTCCGGTCTGACCCCAGCTCAGGCACTGGATAAACTCGACGCGCTGTATGAGCAATCTGTAGTCGCATTACGCAACGCCATTGGCAACTATATTACAAGTGGCGAATTACCTGATGAAAACGCCCGCAAACAAGGTCTTTTTGTCTATCCATCACTGACCGTAACCTGGGACGGTAGCACAACCAATCCCCCCAAAACGCGCGCATTTGGTCGTTTTACTCACGCAGGCAGCTACACCACCACGATTACTCGCCCTACTCTCTTTCGTTCGTATCTCAATGAACAACTTACGTTGCTGTATCAGGATTATGGTGCGCATATCTCAGTGCAACCCTCGCAGCATGAAATCCCCTATCCTTATGTCATCGATGGCTCTGAATTGACACTTGATCGCTCAATGAGCGCTGGGTTAACTCGCTACTTCCCGACAACAGAACTGGCGCAAATTGGCGATGAAACTGCAGACGGCATTTATCATCCAACTGAATTCTCCCCCCTATCGCATTTTGATGCGCGCCGCGTCGATTTTTCCCTCGCACGGTTGCGCCATTATACCGGTACGCCAGTTGAACATTTTCAGCCGTTCGTCTTGTTTACCAACTACACACGTTATGTGGATGAATTCGTTCGTTGGGGATGCAGCCAGATCCTCGATCCTGATAGTCCCTACATTGCCCTTTCTTGTGCTGGCGGGAACTGGATCACCGCCGAAACCGAAGCGCCAGAAGAAGCCATTTCCGACCTTGCATGGAAAAAACATCAGATGCCAGCATGGCATTTAATTACCGCCGATGGTCAGGGTATTACTCTGGTGAATATTGGCGTGGGACCGTCAAATGCTAAAACCATCTGCGATCATCTGGCAGTGCTACGCCCGGATGTCTGGTTGATGATTGGTCACTGTGGCGGATTACGTGAAAGTCAGGCCATTGGCGATTATGTACTTGCACACGCTTATTTACGCGATGACCACGTTCTTGATGCGGTTCTGCCGCCCGATATTCCTATTCCGAGCATTGCTGAAGTGCAACGTGCGCTTTATGACGCCACCAAGCTGGTGAGCGGCAGGCCCGGTGAGGAAGTCAAACAGCGGCTACGTACTGGCACTGTGGTAACCACAGATGACAGGAACTGGGAATTACGTTACTCAGCTTCTGCACTTCGTTTTAACTTAAGCCGGGCCGTAGCAATTGATATGGAAAGTGCAACCATTGCCGCGCAAGGATATCGTTTCCGCGTGCCATACGGGACACTACTGTGTGTTTCAGATAAACCGTTGCATGGCGAGATTAAACTTCCCGGCCAGGCTAACCGTTTTTATGAAGGCGCTATTTCCGAACATCTGCAAATTGGCATTCGGGCGATCGATTTGCTGCGCGCAGAAGGCGACCGACTGCATTCGCGTAAATTACGAACCTTTAATGAGCCGCCGTTCCGATAATAAGTTCTGAACCTTCTTATCAGAAATAGATGTGAAGGAGTAAGTAAGACACCTGGCAAATAGCCTGCAATAATCGTGGGCTGTTTGCTTCCTTGGGCGGATACGTGTTTTATTATCGTCTTAATGATTTCCACATATTAAAAGCAAGTATGCTTTCAAAACACAATTATAAAAAATCCCGCCAACAATATAAGTTTTTATAAAATTAAATATAAGATTATGGCTTTAGAATATTTTTATTTCTAATAGACGAGATTTTTCCTGTTATGATATAATATGCCGAATTAACACATGTTAACGATTTACCAGTAATGTAAATAAATTTTCGAGGAGATCATTCCAGTGGGACGTAAATGGGCCAATATTGTTGCTAAAAAAACGGCTAAAGACGGTGCAACGTCTAAAATTTATGCAAAATTCGGTGTAGAAATCTATGCTGCTGCTAAACAAGGTGAACCCGATCCAGAATTAAACACATCTTTAAAATTCGTTATTGAACGTGCAAAGCAGGCACAAGTTCCAAAGCACGTTATTGATAAAGCAATTGATAAAGCCAAAGGCGGCGGAGATGAAACGTTCGTGCAGGGACGTTATGAAGGCTTTGGTCCTAATGGCTCAATGATTATCGCCGAGACATTGACTTCAAATGTTAACCGTACGATTGCTAACGTTCGCACAATTTTCAATAAAAAAGGCGGCAATATCGGAGCGGCAGGTTCTGTCAGCTATATGTTTGACAATACGGGTGTGATTGTATTTAAAGGATCAGACCCTGACCATATTTTTGAAATTTTACTTGAAGCTGAAGTTGATGTTCGTGATGTGACTGAAGAAGAAGGTAACATTGTTATTTATACCGAACCTACTGACCTTCATAAAGGAATCGCGGCTCTAAAAGCAGCTGGAATCACTGAGTTCTCAACAACAGAATTAGAAATGATTGCGCAATCTGAAGTTGAGCTTTCCCCAGAAGATTTAGAAATCTTTGAAGGGCTTGTTGATGCCCTTGAAGATGACGACGATGTACAAAAAGTTTATCATAACGTCGCAAATCTCTAATTATATTTTAAAGAAATCTGTCTTTACGGCAGATTTCTTTAATCTCATATAATTCTTATAAAAAATATAATATTCAACTCGTCATATTGATTATACCCCCCTCGTTCCCAGAGAAATAATATTTATTAAAATTCCAGTTCTTCTTTTTCTGATTACAGAAGGCAAAGTGGCAATTACGCATAGTTTCCCGATAAAGACGCGATAGCGACATCCCGCATAAGGCATTTTTCTCTTTATCTTTGTACGGTACTTCATGGAACAGAGTTTTTGACCTTGCGAATCGTGATGTCTGTTGGGGAGGGGCAATTTGCTCACTGAAGCGTGAGACTCGATTAAGCGCACGAAACACAGAAATCAAAAAACCCGGTCACTTTTTTACAAGGTAACCGGGTAAAAATAATTTTTATTTTTTAACTGTTTTGAGACTCATAGAGATGTCTCAAAACCAAAATTTGGCTCCTCTGACTGGACTCGAACCAGTGACATACGGATTAACAGTCCGCCGTTCTACCGACTGAACTACAGAGGAATCGTGAGAACGAGGCGAATATTAGCGATGCCCACCCATAATGTCAAAGCCTGTTTTTTAAATTTGAAATCGTTTGCTGAAATAATCTGCATTTTGTCGTTTATTCCGACACAGCTGGCTTTTTTTCACACTTTTGCGGTTCGGATCGAGGGTATTTCCACAGCCAACGTCCAGTAACCATTCGCCAGTAAAACAGCACGGCCCGCACAGCCCAGTCGGCAAACATTCCCATCCAGACACCAACCACACCCCAGCCAAGCATGATGCCCAGCACATAACCGACGACAACCCGGCAACCCCACATGCTCAACATAGAAACCCACATGGCGTAACGGGCATCGCGAGCACCTTTAAATCCAGCGGGTAGCACCCATGAGGCGGACCAAATAGGCATAAATAAAGCATTTAGCCAAATCAGAATCACAACGACATGTTTAACCTGTGGATCCTGGGTGTAAAACGATGCCATAACCCCGGCAAAGGGAGCCGTTAGCCAGGCGATGGCCGTTAATCCAAGAGTGGAAAGCCAGAACACATGCCGCAACTGAATCTCTGCTTGCGCTATCTGCCCTACCCCCAACCTTCGGCCTGTAATGATCGTAGAAGCAGAGCCGAGCGCACTTCCGGGTAAGTTGATAAGAGCCGCAATTGAAAACGCGATAAAATTTCCGGCAATAACACTGGTCCCCATCCCGGCAACGAACATTTGGGTTAATAACCGACCACTGGTAAATAACACTGATTCGACACTCGCTGGAATACCAATCCCCATGACTTCCCAGATAATGCTAAAATTCAGCGGTTTAAAATAGCTCTTTAACGAAATCCTTAGCGCAGGATTAAAACCAATCGCCAGCACCCACAAAATTGCAACTGCGCCAATATAACGAGAAATGGTTAAACCCAACCCAGCCCCGACAAATCCCAGTCCCGGCCAGGAGAAAAGGCCGTAAATCAATATGCCGCTAATAATAATATTAAGAATATTCAGGCTACCGTTAATCAGTAGCGGTATTTTCGTATTCCCTGCACCACGAAGTGCCCCGCTACCAATCAAAGTGATGGCAGCTGCTGGATAACTGAGTACCGTCAGCTCCAGATAAGTCAACGCCAGTGCTTTAACTTCTGTCGTGGCATCACCCGCGACGAAATCAATAATTTGTTCGCCAAAATGATGAATAAGCGTTGCCAACAGTACGGCAAACAACGTCATGATCACCAATGACTGCCGCGTCGCCACCCTCGCTCGTCGTCGATCCCGCTTACCGAGACTAAATGCCACAACGACAGTAGTACCAAGATCGATAGCTGCAAAAAAAGCCATAATGACCATATTGAAGCTGTCCGCCAATCCCACGCCGGCCATCGCATCTTTTCCCAGCCAGCTGACCAGAAAAGTGCTCAGGACACCCATCAACAGGACACAGGCATTCTCCATGAAGATAGGAACAGCAAGCGGGGTTATCTCGCGCCAGAACAACACTTTGTAGCTCTTGCGTTTAGCGTGCCAGCGAGTGCCGTGAACAACCTGGCGTAAAGCAGAGGAGATATTCAAAGCCGACCTTAATTGCAGAAAGTGAAACCACATTTCAAATAATGAGGGAGAATCAGCAAAGCTGCAAAGATTTTCGCCAACAAATTGTCTGCAAATGCAACAAACTGTTGATAGAAACGGCAAACAGTTGGGGAATTTAAAAATCGGGTTTGACAAAAGATTTTTCGCCGTTAAGATGTGCCTCAACAGCGATTCCTCTGTAGTTCAGTCGGTAGAACGGCGGACTGTTAATCCGTATGTCACTGGTTCGAGTCCAGTCAGAGGAGCCAAATTTCTGAAAAGCCCGCTTTTATAGCGGGCTTTTTGCTATATCTGATAATCAATTTCCTCTTCACTGTTTTCCATCACCTGCCGCTTGATATCCTCAACTGACAGTCCTGCATTACAAAGTTCCAGAAAGCGCCAGACATAGTTACGCTGAAGTTGTCCTCGCTTCAGTCCCAACCAGACAGTATTAGCATCGAAAAGATGCCGCGTATCCAGACGGATTAAATTCTCTTCCTCTTGTTCGCCGCTGGATTGTTCGGCAACTAATCCGATCCCAAGCCCAAGAGCAACATAGGTTTTAATGACATCAGAATCCTGCGCACTTAATACAATATCTGCCAGCAAACCTTTGCGGGCAAATGCGTCATCAATACGTGAGCGCCCCGTAATCCCCTGTCGGTAAGTGATTAACGGCCACTTCGCTATTGATTCCAGCGTCAATGGTGAAATTTGCGTCAAGGGATGATCGTGTGGAACAAGCAAACTATGGTGCCAACGAAACCACGGGAAGGCGACGAGCTGCGGGTCATTACTCAAACGCTCGCTGGCGATACCAATATCAGCTTCGCCATTTTGCAACAATGTCGCAATTTCCTGTGGCGTCCCCTGGATTAGCTCGAGCCGAACCTCCGGGAAAAGTTCGCGAAAAGCTTTAATGACCTCTGGCAAGCTATAACGTGCCTGAGTATGCGTCGTTGCAATAGTGAGAACGCCAGACGTATCGTTGGTAAACAGGTCTGCAAGCCGACGAACATTACTGGCTTCATTCAGAATACGTTCTGCAATGACCAGTAATGCTTTGCCCGGTTCAGTCATGCCCAGCAGTCGCTTACCTCGTCGAACAAATATTTCGATGCCAAGTTCATCCTCCAGTTCCCGAATATGACGGCTGACGCCTGACTGTGAGGTAAAAAGCATATTCGCAACCTCTGTCAGGTTGTAATCCTGACGTGCAGCCTCGCGGATTATCTTTAGTTGTTGGAAATTCACGGTAAACTCCGGGCAGTTCAGATTTCCCGTTATTGTTAAAGTCTAATGCCCGGCATAACAAATAATAAAAACCCGCATCTTATTCCATTCCGATATAACACTTAGCTCACCAATTGCCACTGCCTTTTTTCCATCACTGGAGAACTAATCACTGACATTAACAACTCTTTCACTGCCTGTGCCTGTGGCGATAAGTTCGCTCTGGCGGGTAAATTTAATGACAAAGAGAGACTCATGGAAGGAGTGGTAATGCGTGACATCCACCCATTTACTGCGCCACATAACGAACGCGCGGCCGATTCGGGTAATACTGCAACGCCCATGCCGCTGGCAATCGCTGCGGTAAGCGTGGCAATAGACTCAATTTCACCAATAACTTTTGCCGTGAGTCGCCGTAGGGAAAAAGCCTCATCAACACGAAGTCTAATAGCACTGTAATCACTGGGGAGAAAGAGGTTCATTTTCGCAATAGCATTCACATCAACGCTTTGCCCCGGACAATCTTGAGTTCCTACCAGGAAAAGATCTTCTTTCAGCAAAGCCTGACTGGATACCCCAGCCACAGGGGAATGCTCATAAATCACCGCCATATCGAGTTGGTGATTTATCAGTTTTTCGTTAAGCACTGCACCGCTATTTTCATGAAGATAGATAACGATCTCCGGGAATTCAGCGCGAACCGCCTGTAATAAGGGCATGGTGATGGATGACGCAGCGGTTCCTGGCGCAAAGCCAATCGAGACTTGCCCCGATAATGCCTGACCAACGTTATGCACCGCCAGTTGGGCCTGCTCACACTGACGTAAAATGGCCCGCGCATGGGTATAGAGAATTTTTCCGGCGTCTGTTGGCGTAACGCCCCGTTTTGTGCGAATCAAAAGTTGTTGATTTAACTCACCTTCCAGTGTGGCAACCTGCTGGCTGAGCGCTGGTTGTGCAATATGCAATACTTCAGCAGCCTGGGTCAGGCTACCAATATCTACAATTTTTACGAAGTATTTCAGGCGTCTGAAGTTCATGTTGCCTCCGGTTTTTAAGAATCGGCCCAAGTGCCGCCATTACTTACAACCAGACTGCAAGATGCTTGCCAGTTTTATTTTGGCGTTGATGTACAAGCTAACCAACTGTCAAATAAGAGATTATGATAGATTCGTCATTTGCTCCTTTAATCAGCTGTCGCGTTCCCCTGCCCTATAAAAGGAGGGTATGCACCACGATGATTCATTACCCAATAAGATTGAAAGCTCACCACTTTGTTGAAATTGACAGCAAACAAACAAAAAAATGCATTTCACCCTTTGACATCACCATGCACTGCCATTAATATGCGCCCCGTTCACACGATTCCTCTGTAGTTCAGTCGGTAGAACGGCGGACTGTTAATCCGTATGTCACTGGTTCGAGTCCAGTCAGAGGAGCCAAATTCAAAAAAGCCTGCTTTCTAGCAGGCTTTTGCTTTCTAATTACCAACGCTCTTAAAACATCTGTCTTGAACCAGAACTAATTTGCACAGGCATTCCCGATCGACGTTGCAACGCAGCATTTGCGCGATTTACATCAACTTCTTGCCCGTTGATAAACGCCCGCAAAGATGGGGTTACCGGCAATGGTACTTTTCGGTCAGACTCATATTCTGCACGATTGCGCGACAGCGGCTCATGAACTTCCAGCCAGTTCGAGCCATCTGGTTCAGTGGTGTATTTTACTGGCTGGTCGATAATTTGCACACGCGTTCCAACAGGAACATTATCAAACAGATATTTGATATCGTCATTGCGCAGACGAATACAGCCCTGACTTACCCGGAGCCCAATACCAAAATTGGCATTGGTACCATGGATGGCATACAACCTGCCAATATAAATCGCGTACAGCCCCATGGGATTATCGGGACCCGCAGGAACAAATGCGGGCAAACTCTCCCCTCGTTTCGCATATTCGCGCCGAGTGTTCGGCGTTGGCGTCCAGGTTGGAGCTTCTTGTTTACGTTCAACGGTAGTCACCCAGTTACGCGGGGTTTCTCGCCCAGCCTGGCCGATACCAATAGGAAAGACTTCCACAGTATTACTGTCTGGTGGGTAGTAATAAAGACGCATCTCAGCGACGTTAACCACAATCCCTTTACGAACAGTGGCGGGCAAAATCAGTTGCTGCGGAATGGTGAGTTGCGAGCCAGACTTCGGCAAAAAAACATCAGCGCCCGGGTTCGCTTCCAGCATGTTACTTAACCCTTGCCCGTATTGTGCGGCAAAAGTCTCCAGCGGCTGGGTATTGTGATCAGGAACAGTTACAGTAAACGACTGCCCCACTAAACGGCTACCCTCTGGAGGTAATGGATAAGTTACCGCCAGGCTAGTATGGCTGGCAAAAAGTAGAGCAAATGAGCAAAAAATATTTACACGACGCATCATGTCCCTTTCCTAAGTCGCGAAAGCTATCCGTTAAGTATAGCTTTTATCAGACTTTTCGTTTTTAACTGTTCAAATCAGAAGTCGTATTCCCCGGTAGAACAATATTACTGGCAGCAAGTTCGCCCATGTTGTTATATATCGCACAGGCAGCTTCGATGATGGGCATCGCCAGAGCTGCGCCACTCCCCTCACCTAAACGCATCTCCATATTGAGATAAGGCTCCAGCCCCAAATGCGACAGCGCAATACGCGCCCCTTTTTCTGCCGACAGGTGAGAAGGAATGAGATACGGTTTGATTGCAGGAGACATCTGGCAGGCTGCGAGCGCGGCAGCATAAGAAAGAAATCCATCCAGCAACACGGGTAAACCGCAGGAAGCAGCGCCTAACATCACGCCAGCCATTCCGACCAAATCAAATCCACCCACTTTTGCCAGGACATCAACGCCATCCTGCGGATTTGGTTGATTCAACGTAATCGCCCGGCGCACAACATCAATTTTATTAGCCAGTTTATCTGTCGGCAGGTTTGCGCCAATCCCAACCACTTCTTCAGGAGCCCGGCCAGTGATTGTGCTGACTATTGCCGCTGCCGGTGTCGTGTTTGCCATCCCCAGTTCACCTACACCAAACAGCGTAACACCGTTTTTTGCCAGCTCCCGCGTATAACATATGACGTCCAAAAGCAACTTTTCTGCCTGATGGCGACTCATTGCCGGAGCTGAAGCAATATTGCCACTACCTCGAGCAACACGCATGTTGATAAGCCCGGGGATAGGCTCAGCAGTATCAATACCAACATCAATTACGTAGACGTTAGCGCCCGCTTGTGCTGCCAGCACACACACGCCGGTTGTTCCGCGGGTCATATTTTCAGCCTGAATGGCTGTCACTTCTTTTGGGGAAATAGCGACCCCTTCCTCCCAGACGCCGTGATCGGCACACATAACCAGTACCGCTTTTTTGCCCACATGCGGAACGCCATTCAACCCCGGCATTCCTGCCAGTTGTATGGCAAGCGCCTCCAGCCTTCCCAGGCTACCAACAGGTTTGAGTAACCCGTCGATATGCCGTTGTGCACGCGACATAGCGGCAGGATCGATAGCAGGGATCGTATTCAGTAAATCGGCAAGTGTTTGCATGTCACGTCTCTTTATAGCAGTGCCAGCAGGAAGACCAGTTCACCAAGCTCTATAGCAGCTCCCAGCGTATCGCCGGTTTGCCCGCCCAGCGTACGTTTGAGAAGCTGACCGAGGATGAAAATCGCCACCATCGTCACCACCATAGCAGCCACACCATGCATACCCGGCAATAATACGGCAGCAAAAATAGCGGCTAAGCCGAGTGTGACGCAGGTTTGTCGCCCATCAATTTTGCCAATGAACACATTGCCAAGCCCTTCTTCCCGGGCATAACGATGACGATACATCAATAATGCGGCAGTCCCGCGGCTGACCGCACATGCTGCCGCCAGCGATGCAAGGATCGGTTCGCCACGCAGAGCCAACTCGCTTAACACCAGAATCTTTGCCAGTACCACAAAAATCAATGCCAGACCGCCGTGGGTGCCTAAACGGCTATCACGCATGATTTCCAACATGCGATCGCGGCTACGTGCAGAAAATACGCCATCACAGGTATCGGCGAGGCCGTCCAGGTGGAATCCCCCGGTCATCAGCGCCAGCACAAGCACGCTAAACAGTGCCGCCAGTGGTACGCCACACCATGCCTGCAGCACCATGAAGACCAGCCCGCTAATCGCGCCAAGCAATAATCCAATTAAAGGAAAAGTAATAATACCGCGAGAATAATGCTCGAAATCCAGTCCCTGGGACCAGCGACGCGGTACAGGCAGACGCGTAATAAAAGAGAGCATCGCCCAAAATAATTTACTCATTTGATTTTTACTCCAATACCCGAAACCACCAACCATACTTCATTTGCCGCAGCGGCCAGCTGCTGATTTACCCGCCCGGCAATATCACGAAAATGTCGTGCCAGACGACTCTCCGGCACAATCCCCATTCCCACTTCGTTAGTCACTAATACAACCTTTGCGGGGCAACGTTGGCAGGCAGCAATCAACGACTGAATCTCAGCATTAATCGCCTGTTCCATCGCCTGATAATCCCATTCATCAGGGTCTTTATCGCCGCCATAATCAAACAACAGATTAGTCACCATTGTGGTAACGCATTC
>SKEQ01000626.1_pt1 | contig 23940 bp, 22 predicted proteins | sample 4826751 | NCBI WGS metagenome assembly SKEQ01 (sample SAMN11008805, study PRJNA524170) | human gut metagenome | biome: Human fecal sample; material: Feces; isolation source: fecal sample from pouch patient p44 | host: Homo sapiens | place: Israel: Tel-Aviv | collected 2013-07-11 | reverse complement strand
GAACATGGCTGAAGATTGCCGGAACCTGCGGCCTGCTGGGAGCGGCAATCACCTTTCATGCAATTTATAATCTCCTGATCGCCTACGGCGGTGCAGCACAGTATATTGCTTATCTGCTGCCTGTACTTATCCTGACAGCGGGAAAACTGATTTTCCGTAGTTTGATACAATAATATAACCTGATTTTCCGCTTTTGGGAGCTGTTTCGGCAGCTCTCAAATTTTTTTGAAAAAATTTGATTTTCAGGTGAGAGTTTTTCGCTTTTTTTGTACCTATATAAGTGAAAGACTTTTTAGGGCTTTTTTGTGAAAGGAGGTTGGAAGGTATGTACGATACAGAAAAGCGTATCGAATTGGTAAAAAAGCGAATGCATGAATACCACCGCCGCCAGGAGCGGCGCACAGTCTGCCGGCTGTCTGTTCTGTGTATCCTGTTATTCCTGTCTCTCGTTGGAACAATGGGGATAATGCACAGCCAGCCAATAGACATCACGGGAATGTACGGCGCAATCCTGCTGCATGAGGACGCGGGCGGTTATGTGTTGGTGGCTGTCATTTCCTTTACTGTGGCAGTCGTGATTACCGCATTATGTATCAAATTCAGAAAAAAAGGACAAAAGAGTCAAGACGCAGAAGATCATGTATAAAGAAAGGAAAAGGTGAAAAGTATGAGGAAAAAATTATTGGCCGGGATGCTGGCACTTGCACTGTGTTCTACAAATATGCCCCCCCAGACCATATTTGCGGAAGAATTTACTTCCGGAAATCAGGATGTAGTGTCTGAGGAAGAAACTCCGGAGATTTTTACCAATGAAGAGCAGGAAGCGGAAGGAGAGACAGATGAGGAACTGTCTGTATTCAGTTCAGAAGAGGTTCCTGAATTTAATGATGCCCCCGATGAGGCAATGGCTGCTGCGGAAAATGAACAAGCTGGAGAAATTGATTTAGCTGATAACGATAAGGTTATAAACGGAGTTTATACTATAAGGTCGGCAGGAGATCACAAATTCACATGTAGCCGGGAAACAGGAAATAGAATTGTGGTTGATGGAGGGAATACTTCAGAGCAAGACAACATCAACATTTATCTTAATAAAGTAAATATCAATACATCTACTGGTCCGGCACTGCGAATAAATGTTAATGTTAAAGCTACAGTCACTATCTATTTAACAGGCACAAATAATCTTATAGCAAAGAATACATGGTATGCCGGTTTACAGAAAGCTAACACAGCTTCGCTTATAATAACAACCAAGGTTTTAGACCCTACTGCAGGAATCTTAAATGCTCATGGTAGTAGCGATGGGGATGGCGCCGGAATTGGTGGCAGTAATATTACTATTAATAGTTGTTCTGTAATTGCTAGTTCTAAGTATGGTGCTGGAATTGGTGGCAACAAGCAAGGCGCTGGCAGTAATATTACCATTAATAGTGCTTCTGTAACTGCTAGTTCTACGGATGGTGCCGGAATTGGTGGCAGCCTTTACGGCGATGGCAGTGATATTATCATTAATAGTAGTTCTGTAACTGCTAGTTCTACGAATGGTGCCGGAATTGGTGGCGGCGAAGGAAATTCTTGCAGTGATATTACCATTAATAATAGTTCTGTAACTGCTAGTTCTACGAATGGTGCCGGAATTGGTGGCGGCAAGGGAGGCGCTGGCAGTAATAATATTACCATTAATGGCGGCTCGGTAAAAGCCTCTTCTGTATCCGGTTCCCCAACAAACGGAGGGAAAGAGGTTTACTGTTGTACTATTGAAAATCCCGAAAATGCGAACGTAACAATCAAAACTGGAACAGGTTCTAGTGTAAATTGGAAGCCTGTAAACCATTCCTCTCTCGACCCTGATGACACTAATCTGTATGTTTGGCTACCCAAGCTCGAAAGCAATTCTACAAACAGCTATTTGATTATACTTGACCCAGAAAACAGTTCAGAATCTCGAACACGGAATTATTCATTCGACACCGTTACCAACACATTTAAAGCTGCTCAAGTTGTTAATGATTTTATATTTAAGTCCCCTGTAAATCTTATTTACGATGGTCAGCCTAAAGAAGCCTCATTGGAGTTTAAATTTAAACCTACACACGAAAATGACAGAACAATCTTATTGAAATATTATAAAGGTAAATACGAAAATATCAAAGATAACATTGATACAATCGAACCGCTCCAAGGTGCTCCTGTAAATGCAGGCACATATACCGTAAAGGCTGAGATAGGGGAAAGTAAATCCTATTTTGAACATAAAGGATTAGTAAGTTCAGAATGGACATTTACTATAAAAAAAGCTTCTGTAGCACCAGGAGCAGATTTTAATAAAACTTCTATATCCGTTCTATGGTCCTGTAAAAAGATCAGAGACATTACCAATCCTTTTTCGGCTGACTGGAAATGGGATAACGATGTTAATCCTGATCAGGAATTACAAGTTGGAAAACCCATTACAGCTACCGCAATTTACAATGGCGACGATAAGGGGAATTACGAAAAAGAATCTATTACTTACACAATCACCAGAAGTCAATGCACGCACGAACACACCGCCGGACGTTATTACTCCTCTCCATCCTGTACTTCCAGCGGATATAGCGGAGATACCTGCTGCACAGACTGTAATGAAACACTTTCCTATGGTTATACCATTTCCGCATACGGTCATGACTATGACAACGGCGTTATCACTACAGAACCAACTACAGAAACTGACGGAATCATAACTTACACCTGTAAACGATGCAAACATCAGGATACAAAAAACCTCGGTAAACTTGGTGACGGGGAACCTTACATTGAGGGAAGTTTTCAGAAGAAAGGCTGGGATGCTGTCAATGATCTGATTAAGGCTTCCAAAGAAAAGGATACCATCTCCATTATCATGAATGGTGCCAGGACACTTCCTGCTTCTGTTTTATCCGGGATAAAAGGCAAAGATATTTCCCTGAACCTTGATATGGAGAATGGTTTCATCTGGAAGATCAACGGTACTTCCATTACAGCAGAAATACCTGCGGATACCGATCTTTCTGTTACAAATACAGCAGAATATATCCCGGCAGCATTATACAGCCTGATCTCCACAAATCAGAATGATTTCGGTTTCCATCTTGGAAGAAGCGGAGCTTTTGATTTCCCGGCTGTGCTTTCTGTAAAAACAGATGCCTCCTGTGCAGGACTTATGGCAAATCTGTTCTGGTATGATGTTGAGAATGGGGTTCTGCAGTGTATCCAGACTGTAACTGTAGGCGGTGCATTTGAGCGCAGTATTCCATATGCCGACTTTACGCTTTCCAAAGGACAGGATTATTTCATAGCATTTGGTACAGAATCTCTCAATGGCAGAGTCATTCACACAGACGGAAGTATCACAGATGAAAACGGTGCATACCTGCGACCTGCAAACACAAAGATTTCCAGCTATTCCATTGACAGAAACAAGCTCACTGTCAGACTTTCCAAAGGATGTGCCGGCGCTCAGGGTTATGACTTCGCGATCAGCAAGAAATCAGATATGCTCAAAACCGGAAAGTTCAGCAAAACAGTTTCCTCATCCGGCAAGCCACAGGCATCTTTCAGATATCTTTCAAAAGGTACCTGGTATGTGGCAGCCCGAAGCTGGGTTCTGGATGCACAGGGCAATAAGGTCTATGGTTCCTGGACAAAGATCAAGAAGATCAAGATCACTGTTGTCACACCACAGCAGCCAAAGATCAGGAATATTACTGTAGAAGGAAACACTGTGACTGTTACTTACACAAAATGCAAAAATGCTACAGGTTATGAGATCCTGCTTGGAACCAAATACAAGACTTCCGCAGGTGAGAAATATCCGGTTAAGAAATATGTGAAACGTACAGAAGGCAAAAATACCGTAACTGTAACCTTTACAAACATAAAGAAAGGCACCTGGTATGTGACAGTACGTTCCTGGAATAAGACCTCCAAGGATAAATCCAGAGTTTACAGTCCATATTCCACAATGAAGAAATTCAAGACAAAGAAATAGGTTCTCTTTCTTAGGATAAAAAGCGGGAATCCTCGGCAATTCAATTACCGAGATGAAAGCGTAAACTGTGCATGTCTGCACTCATGGTAGATAAAAGGGGATTCCTCTATAAAAAGAAGAAGGAAAAAACCATGTAGAAGTAATTTCTGCAGGTATAGAATTTACTCTTGCAAGGTAGAATTTAAAAATACATTTAACCATGAAAAAGATTCGTGAGAAATCAAAAGAATTTGCGGAGCATGAGCGTATAGCAGAAGAAAAAAGTTCTGATAGCAATGTGTGTGTTGAACAGAACGCCACAAGCAAATCAAATCGGCAAAAAGTGAAAGGAGAAAAAATAGCATGACAGAATTGAAATCACGAATCCATGACGAAAGCAACGGTCTGGACTATGTTCTTGTGGGCGATTATTATGTGCCGGACTTGAAGCTGCCGGAGGAACACCGCCCTATCGGTATGTGGGGCAGACTGCACAGGACATATTTGGAGCAGTACCGCCCTGCAAGGTTCTCTGCCCTCTGTTTATCCGGCGAACTGCATACTTACCTTGCTGACCTGAACGAACAGGCAACGGAAAGGTGCAGCCTTATCATTGAGCAGATGAAACAAGCCGAGGGTGTGACCGAAACCATGAAAGCAGACAATCAGATGTTGTGGGTACAGTCCATGAACTCTATCCGTAACCGAGCCGAAGAAATCATCAGACAGGAAATGATTTACTGCTGATTTTATCAAATCCAAAACCAACAAATTTATATCGTAAACGAAGCGACAGGTATTTCCTTATGAAGTGTCTGTCGCTTTTCATTTATCAAACTTTAAGGAGGAAAACACAATGAAGATGAACCGGAATGAAATGGAAACCCTTTATGCCTTTGGCTGTCCGAACCTGAAAGCAACTGTCGAGCGTTTGCGTATGGTGGCTGCCCTTGCACCCGATCCGGCGACGAAGAAGCTGTTTTATATGCTTTCCGTCAAGCTGAGTGCTGAGGGTGTTGAAAGGTGGTATCGCTGCTTTTACTGCAAGCTGCGTGTGTTGAAAAACCATAGGGAGGGCTGCTATGGCGAGACTGACGAAGATTGAGAAAGAAACAATCGTTCTCTTTAATGAGGGCGAGGACAAGGCAAATATCTACACCCACAACGCCGGATTGAAAAAGAGGTTGGCTGCTTTTGCTAAGAAGTATCCTGACCTTTGCAGACTGGAAAAATCCAATGTTCAAGGCGGTGTTTCTTATGTGCTGGCAAAGTCCCGTCTGTCTATCCGCTTCCTGCCGCCTTACAGCGAGGAACGCAGACAGAAAGCCAGTGAATATGCGAAAAAGCATGGGCTGAACAGTCAGCAGGGATAATGTGATAATCAGGGCTGATATGCGGTTAAAATGTCAGGTGCAGACTTGATGTTTTGACCGTTGCCTATCGCCTGTGAGGAAAATATCGGGGACTATGGATTTTGCGAAAATGTGCGTTACAAGGTTTGAACAGGAACTCTGTACACAAAATTTTTTCTTCCATTCTTTAAGTTGATGAAGTATAATGAGATATGAAAAATTGAGGTTTTTAATACTCGATTTCAAACAATCATTTTTATATAGCTGGAACTATGGAGGGCAAAAAATGAATGATTTTTTACGAATGTGTTTGAATATAATTACACAAATAGGCCCCTATTTAGTTGTACTTCTTCTTTTGAAATATCTTGTAAATCTTCAACAAAAGAGAGCTAAAGAACGAGAGGAAGAACAGAAAAAGGGAATAATTAGAACGCATTATATAATAAAAACCGAAAAAGTACTTACTATGTTTTTTGTATTGGCGGTGTTTCTTTTTGGGGGAGCTACGGTAGCCAGTGCTATTCAACAAGATGATTTGTTTCCACCACTCGTTTTTAGCATTTTCTTTATTGTTTCTTTAATCGGCTCATTGAATATGATTATGTGGAAACTGGAAGTGAACGGAGATGAAATCACATGGCGTTCAACTTTTGGCAGAAAGAGAACTTTTCACTTTGAAGATATTACCTATTGCGAGAGAAAGAAAGGTTCTATGCGTGTATATGTAAATGGAGAAAAATTATTTACCATTGATAGTAATATTGACAAAGAAGAATTTATGGAGGACATAAAAAGAAGAAGAATCCCTGTAAAATCTTACTGGGCAAATCAGCATAAGAAAAATCGTAAATGACATAGATTTTATAACAGTACGATGTTAGACAACTGAATATGACCGTCAAGGTCAGATGAAGAAACCGATGTATTGAGCGTAAAGCGATCATGCGTCGGTTTTTCTTATTTCATGAGCTGACAGAATTCCGACTGTATATCACCCGTGAGGAAAGTATCGGTGACTATGGATTTTGCATAAATGCGCGTTACAAGGCTTGAACAGGAACTCTGCACACAAATTTTTTCTTCCATTCGTTAAGTTGATGAAGTATAATGAAAAATAAGATAAAGTTAATTCTTGGAGGTGTTATTCATGTTTGGTTTTAAGAAAAATGAAAAGCCAACGCTCATTATTGAAGCAAAAGATCTAATGGAAATTATCAAGTCTGATTATGATAATGATATGGCTTTTACTCTTATTGAGTTTTCCTATAATGAGAAAAAATATGTGATGGGTTCCTGTGTTTTACCTGCTAACGCAGAGGAATGTAAAGAAAATATATCTTTTATATTTCAAGACAGAGTTTTTGAAAGTTTTGAGGAATTTCAAACTGCTATTATTATAGATAATAAAAACATCTTACAATTAGAAAAACCCCTTGAAATTTTAAGAGCAGGAATTATTGATAATGAGCCTATGCTGAAAACGCCATGGGGAGATAAAAGATTAGCTGATAAAGCTGTTAATAAATAGCGTGTCGCTTTGAAAGGAGTACAAATTTATGGCATTATTGATGTTTAGAACTTTTGGAGTGATTATAGTATCATTTATAGTCTTAATTATGTATGTTTTGCATAGAAAGAAAAATGGGAAGTTTATAAAACGAAAGGCTGTCAATGAAGAAGAAAAAATAAAATATCAAAAATGGGAAAAAATAATCAATGTGATGGCAGTTGTTGGGTTATTGATTCTCGGTATATTTATAACTGTTCCTTGTTGCTTGGATATACCTTATTTACTATCTAACAATTTAGTTGAAGTTACCGGAGAAGTTACACAAGGTGCAATGTCAGGAGAAAACTCTAATAGTGAAAGAAGAATACATATTAGAGATGAGAAAACTGGAGAAGAACATTCATTAAAATATTGGGGAACAGGTAGCGATTTAGGAGATAAGATAACTGTAAGGTATTTACCACACACAGAATATGGGTATGTAGTTGAATAGAATAAAAATAAATATCCTATTTTGTTTTGGGAAATTTGTAGATTACCTGTAATCTGCCACAACTGAATATGACCGTCAAGGTCAGATAAAGAAACCGATGTATTGAGCGTAAAGCGATCATGCGTCGGTTTTTCTTATTTCATGAGCTGACAGAATTCCGACTGTATATCGCCTGTGAGGAAAGTATCGGAGACTATGGATTTTGCGGAAATGTGCGTTATAGGTAAGTAAAAAACTACTTGATAGAGCGTGAATTGAATTGTTCATATCGGTATGATATAATTTACTGAAATGAAGCAAGAAGGTGGACTTTTGTATGAAAAAATTTTTGAAAATATTGCTAATCATTGTAGGAATAGTTTTTTTGATTTTTGCAGCGCTGATATGTATTGGACTGTTTGTTGATTATGATGACCATATTGAAAATGGTCGCTATACTTATGTTCCGGAAGATGACAATAAAGACAATGCATATGTCGAATTCAATTTGAGTGATTACGATAAAAAGGATTCTGAACTCATATATTATAACTCTATCGAAGAAGCTATTTTGAATTCCCCCTTAAAAGCAGAACATGAAAATTTATCAGCTCCAGAAGATTTTCTTAATCATGTTGATGAAATATTGCATATATGGAATGGCAAACAGTATGATACGGTTTTCTGTCGGGCAGGAAGTGATAACGATCCCGTTCAAGGTTTTGTGATTGCACGCTGCAAAAAAAAGATAGAAAATGAAAGTACACAATATGCGTTTGTAAATGCTACACCAGCTACCACTACACCAGATACCACTTATGGGGGAGACTTCAAAAAATTTATCCATTTATCTTTAACAATAAGTGATATTCAACAAGACTTAAATCCAAATTATCCGGATACCAGATTCGTTTTTGGCTATGCACATGATAAAGAAATTTACTCATTAGAAGTAGAAGGTCAAAAGCCAGATGGGATTATAGAATATGAAGAATATGGTAGAACGATGTATATGTGGTATTATAACGATTTGAAAAGCAATAAAAGAGGCGATTGTCTGAGCTACTCAGTAGATGTGCCAGAGTAATTTTTCAAATTGGCTAATCTGCCACAACTGAATATGACCGTCAAGGTCAGATGAAGAAACCGATGTATTGAGCGTAAAGCGATCATGCGTCGGTTTTTCTTTTTGCAAAATAGTCCGGTGGACTGTTTTGTAAAACCGAAGGAACTGACAGAGCTTGGGACGGGGCGAAGTCAGTTTGTTCGGGCGGGAGTACAGAGGGTGCAACCCTTTGTGCATGGGTACAGGGAATGCAATACCCCTGTGCAGGTCAAGGGCGGCAGCCTTGCCCAGTTAAGTGGCGCTTCGCCACTTAATACTGGGTATTACTTGACGCAGAAAGCCGCAAGGAATCAGCTTCGCTGCCCTTCTCCCCTGTCGGGGAAATCAAAAAGAAAAGGAGGAACTCATGTGAAATTAACAAGACACAATGGACGAGCCGGAAAGAATGGCGTTTATAATCCGAAGCACAATGACCGCAGTTTTGACATTGCCAACAGCGAACACATTGACGAAGAACGAGCCAAACAAAATCTCTATTGGGACTGTTACAATGGCTTCCGCAATTTCAAAAATCCCGAAAAGGAAAATGAGCTGTCTGCCACTTTTGAAGATGTGGAACAGCTTTTTTATCATCAGCGGTATCGTGATTTTGTGACAGGACAGAACGAAAGAAATGTGAAGAACAGACACCCTGAAAGGAATAAGGAAACCGGAGATTTGCTCAAAAGCAAAAAGACCTGTCCAGAGGAAACGGTCTATCAGATTGGAACGCTTGATAATCATGTTCCGCCGGAATTGCTCATTGAGATCGTCACAGAATTTATGGAAATCGTAAATGAGCGTTTCGGCTCTCATGTCCATATCCTGAATTGGGCGCTGCACTTGGATGAAAGCACCCCTCATATTCACGAGCGTCATGTGTTCGACTGTGAAAATCAATATGGGGAGATTGCCCCACAACAGGAAAAGGCTTTGGAGGCACTGGGGTTTGAACTGCCAGAACCGGAGAAGCCAATCGGAAGAAAAAACAACCACAAGATGACTTTCGATTCAGCTTGCCGAGTGCTGCTGTTTGATGTGGCGAAAAAGCATGGCTTACAACTGGAAGAAGAACCGGAATATGGTGGTCGTGCATATCTGGAAAAACAGGATTATATCCTTTTCAAGCAAAAGGAGCAACTGTCAGCACAGGAGCAAAAGCTGGAAGAACTCACGATGAAGATTGAGGATGTGGAAGCTCTGGTGGATGAGGTTGCCGATATTGCCTATGACAAGGCGGTTGAGGTCGTTGCTGATACTGTAAAACTGGAAACGCACAAGGAGGATATTAAGCTGGTGGAGCAGTCTAAGGCGTGGGTTCTCTCCCCTGAGCGTAAGGCTTCAAAGAAAGAAGTTGAGTATGCAGTGAAACGATTGGATGGCGTGATTGCCAGAATCACAAATGCTATGAAATCAACTATTCAGAAAATCCAAACTACGCTGATGAAACCGGAGGTCAAAAAAGCCGGAACGGAGCAAATCAAGAAGAAAGCCAAAAGTTCCATTATAGAGCAGTTGAGCCGCAAGAAGAAGGAAATGGCAGAGCGTGAAGTCAGCCGGACAATTCCGGCGAAAAGCAAAAAACAGGATATGGAACTCTAAGGCACTTGCTGTTTTCACTTTGAAAATGACAGGTGCTTTTGCTTTAGGGAGCAAGAAAATATCTTCCATTCTTTAGGTTGATGAAGTATAATGGAGATACACTATTTGAGAATCTTAAAGAGGTAACGGCTATCATGAAAAAATTATTAACATTGGTGTTACTTGTTTCACTATGCTTAAGCGGTTGTGCATTAGGGAACAATGTACGAGGATATATTAAAGATATGTTAAAAGATTTTTTGCCAATAGAAAACAGTGATGATTGGATAATGTCGATATTAAGCAACAATATTAAGGTCGATAAAGATGGTGAAGAAACGTTAGAAATTTGTGGAGTAATGGGATAGGAGACCAGCTATGAATATTAAAGAACTTGTACTAGTAATCAGCATTCTTTTATCCATAAGAATAGCTGAATACGCTATGAAAAAATATAAGGAACAGAAAGACGTTGAGGTAACAAAAAAGCAGAAATCCAGAAAGCAGACAAAAAAATATATAATTACAGCACCCAGCATCTTGAAAGTAGGATTACCATGCGGAATATTTTTTGGTTGTACAACTATTGCTTTTATTTTAAGTCAGATCTTCAAATGGGAATTTGTACAACAGATAGAAAATTGTTATTTTATGTTGATTTGTTTGTTGGTATCTATAGGATTTACAGTATTAGGAATTGTTCTGACATTATATGGATACATATGGAAGATAGAATATGACACACAAGAGATTATCTACCGTTCTGCATTAGGAATTACAAGGAAATATAGAATTGAAGATATTACAAGATGCGTAGGAAAGAGAAGAAATCAATATCGCTTTTATCAAGGGGAGAAAAAGATATTCCAGTATGAAATGGATGCAGAAGGAGATGTTTATGATTTACTAATTATTTTGAAAAAAAGGGGGATAGATGAAGAAGAATTGATTCCATCTACGAAAGAGCACTGCATAGTAGAGCCAATGATTATCCGGAAAATATTGCCTATCATAGGTTTCTGCATTTATACTTTTTTTACAATTGTATTATTTTTGACTCGAGATGGGAAAATTTGGATGTATCTGTTGCTGGGAGTGATAGATTTACTGTTGCTTTATTACAGCGGTGTCTATTGGTATGATCAACTGGAAGTACAAGACAAACTTTATAAGAAAGATTTTCTAAAGAAAATGCGGACAGTTGAATTTAAAGAGATTACAAAGGTTGAGCAACACAAAAGTATAATAGAAAAGGAGTACATAATTATTTATGTAAAAGGAGAAAAACCAATAAAAATAGACAGATATAATGAAAATGTAGAAGTTTTGCTAATGAGATTAAAGGATGAAAAAATATCTGTAATGTGATTGATAAATAATGTGGAAGATTAGGATAAAGAAGAAGCAGTACTTATTCGGATAAAAAAGGAAAGCGGAGAACACCAGATCTCTTACTGGTACAATTTTCCAGTATTGAAACGTATATTGGTTCAGCATTTGGTGGTGCATTAGGTGGAATTTTGGGAGCACCTTCAGCTATAGGAAAAGTAGGTACAACTATAGGCGCTTCTGAAAAGATACTAAATTTTTTATCAAAGCCCTTTATTATTGGAGGGATTTCAAGTGGAACATCAACATTAGTTGGGGAAAGTCTTGAAACGATGACAGGAACAAATAAAAGGGGAATAGAACAAATCGGCTTGGATGTACTTGAAGATTTGATTTTAGGAGGTATCTTAGGCGGTATAGGATCAAAAATAAAAATAAAAGGATTAAATGCAGGAAGAAATAACTATCAAGCAATTTTTGCAGGAGGAATAACAAGGCTTGTTAATGGGACAGGTGCAATGCATCTTAAAACATTATTAAAAGGATATATTGCACAATTAGTTGAATCGATAAGAGATGGAGTAGCAGGAGAGATATATGATTATATAAAAACAGAATTATTTGGTTGTGGGGAGGCATAAAATGGAATTTAGTATTTTTAGACTTGAAATAAGAGGGATATTGTTTGGAATAGCAGTATTATGTTATATAGTGTATTGTATAAAAAAAGAAAGTTTTTATTTGCACTTTTTTTTAAGAAAAAAAGTGTTGTAGAGCAATATAAATATAACGGTAGAAATGATATTAAATTACTTAGAGGTGCTAATTTAATGTTATTAATAACGGTAATTTTTATTTTAGTATATATAATGAAAATTATTTTTGATATTCCGTACATAATTAATAAAGAATATTTTTACATTAAAGGCTATACTATTGAACAAAGTCATGGTGGTGCGGATGTTTCTCATGAACGTAGAAGCATTTTTGTAAAGGATGAAGATACAGGAAAAGTATTTGAAATTACGGTTTTTTCAGAATACATTGATGAAAACGATTTTTTAGAAGTTGAATTTTTGCCACATACCAAATATGGAGCAATTATTTCGAGAGAAAAATCGAGATGATTAGGTTAATTGGAAGTTACCATACGAGGAGAAAATGCTATGACAATATCTGATTTCAAGAAAGACACAAGCCTGACAAGTATACCGGAAAACAGCAGCAATCTTACAAACTTAGATTTAGAACCTGTAATCGCCTATGGCAGACTGCGTGCATTATTTGGAGAACCCAATTATGAAACACAGAATTTTGAAGACGCTTACTCTTATATTCTATTTGTTGAGTCGGAGTCTTCTGAAAAAATTTACTTGGAAGTGTATGAGGGAAGCAGCGGACCGGCGATTGGTGGTCTGAACAATGCTGAGAGTTTGCAAGCTGCTGAAACTCTGAAGAAATTGATAGAGGAATCAGAAGAAGTGGCAGATTATCAGTATGAGGGATACTATTTGGATTTAGATTCAAAAATCACTATGGGTATCAAAGATGGCGTGCCTTATTATAACGAGGAATTTTGTGAGGAAATTCCCGATTTTCAGTAATTAGACGAAATAATTATCATTTAGAAGAAGCAGGAAATCTGAAAAGGTCTCCTGCTTTTTTGCACCCCAAATTGAATATGGAACTCTAAAGCACTTGCTGTTTTCACTTTGAAAATGACAGGTGCTTTTGCTTTAGGGAGGGTAAGTTTGTCAGAAAACTAAGTTAAAAATATTTCACTTTTGCTATTGACATTTGTATATCTGAGTGATATATTTATAACATCGCAAGTGCGAAATATATAACATTGGAGGAAGAAACATGAATAAAAAAGTATCTTTAAGAGAAATTGTTGGAACAAAAATAATCTACGCAATCATTCTTGCATCTTACTACTGGATGTGGGCAAGAACGGATTGGAAAGACTGGTATCTAACTTTACAGCTTGTACTTGGTTGTTTCCTTGCTGCTTTTTTTGCATTTCAGCAAATGAGAATTAAGAAATACAAAAAGGAAGGAATTGATGAAATGGCAGAGCGAAACTTGAAACGATGTGATTCATTTTGCTTGAAGGTTTTTGTCGCTGTTATGGTTGTAGTTGCCTGGGGATGTGCTGTTTTGGGTCATGTTGATGCTATCAATATGGGAGTAGTTGGGTGGATTATAGTTTTAACTATTTTGATTTTATCTATTATTAGAACATTGATGTTTGTGATTATAGATAGCAAGGGGGTATGATATGGCTCTTGTTACAAAAATTAAAGAATATCGTGAGCAGGCAGGATATAAGCAAAGCGAACTTGCAGAGCTTGTTGGTGCGAGACGAGAAACGATAGTTCACCTTGAAAATGGCAGATATAATCCGTCTCTTAAATTAGCCATGGATATTGCAAAAGTATTTCATGTTACAGTGGAGGAGTTATTTGAATTTGTAGAAGATGAGAAATAAAATTTAGACATCTTCTTACTAATAAATCTTCACAGCTTTACTAAGCAGGAAATCCGAAAAGGTCTCCCGCTTTTTTGCACCCAAAATTGAATATGGAACTCTAAGGCACTTGCTGTTTTCGTTTTGAAAATGACAGGTGCTTTTTTCGTTTCAGGAAAGGAGTCACATGAATGTATTTGAAGTTGTAAAAGAAAATGTTACTGCCCGACAAGCCGCAGAAGCCTATGGCTTGAAAGTGGGTCGCACAGGTATAGCGTGCTGTCCGTTTCACTCGGATAAGTCCCCCAGTATGAAGCTGGATGAACGCTATTACTGTTTTGGCTGCGGAGCAACTGGAGACGCTGTTGATCTGACAGCGAAGCTATTCGGTATCGGGCTGAGGGAAGCTGCTGTCAAACTTGCTGAAGATTTTGGTCTTAACTATGACAGCCGACAAAAGCCCAGTATTCGCCCTCGTATTCGTGAGCCGACACCGGAACAGAAGTATCAAAAAGAAGAAAATCATTGCTACAAGGTGCTGACGGATTATTTTCATCTTCTTAGAGAATGGGAAAAGAAATACGCTCCTAAACAGCCGGATGAGGAATGGAATCCCCTGTTTGCAGAAGCACTGTATAAGAAGAACTATATCGAATATCTACTTGATATTCTTCTGTATGGTTCATTGGAGGAACGAAAAGCACTTGTGGCAGAACAGAGAAAGGAGGTGTTAAAACTTGAACAGCGAATTGCAGAACTGTCAGCAGACAGAACCATGCACAGTAGAAGAAATCCGAAACAGCTTAGAGCAGAGCGAGAAAGGTAAGGTTTATAATACTGCCGCAAATTATAAGCGTGTTCTGCAATATGACCCACTTTTGAAAGGGGCTATCCGAAAAAATCTTCTGACCGAAAGAATCGACATTGTGAAGCCCCTCGGTTGGTATCGTGACAGCCCGACATTGACGGATGTGGATGTGAAATATCTGCTCCTATATTTTGAAGAAAACTATGGATTGACCGTAGAGAAGAAAATCATAGACGCAGTTGCGGTTATTGCCAATGAAAATCGTTACCACCCTGTCTGTGATTTTCTCAATGCCTTGCAATGGGACGGAACAGAACGCATACGCTTCTGTCTGCACCGCTTTCTCGGTTCTGATACAGATGATTACACCTATGAAGCATTGAAGTTGTTTTTGCTGGGTGCTATCTCACGAGCTTTTAAGCCGGGGTGCAAATTTGAGGTTATGCTCTGTCTTGTGGGCGGTCAGGGAGCCGGAAAGTCCTCTTTCTTCCGTTTGCTTGCGGTCAATGATGACTGGTTCTCTGATGACTTGAAAAAGCTGGATGATGAAAATGTGTACCGCAAAATGCAGGGGCATTGGATTATTGAAATGTCGGAAATGATTGCAACCGCTAACGCTAAGAGCATTGAAGAAATCAAGTCCTTTCTGAGCCGCCAAAAGGAAACCTATAAGATACCCTATGAAACACATCCGGCAGACAGAAAAAGACAATGTGTGTTTGGAGGTTCTTCTAATACCCTTGACTTTCTTCCCCTTGACCGAACAGGCAACCGCCGCTTCGTTCCGGTTATGGTCTATCCTGAAAGGGCTGAGGTTCATATTTTGGCAGATGAACAGGCTTCCAGAGCGTATATCAATCAGATGTGGGCAGAAGCTATGGAGATTTACAGAAGTGGCAATTTTCGTCTGAGATTCAGTCCGGCTATGAACGCTTATCTGAAAGCCCACCAAAAGGACTTTATGCCGGAGGACACAAAGTTTTCCAGAGCCTTACCGCAGACAAAAAGGCTGGGAGCGTATCAGGAACGACAACGAGCCTGACAACAGCATGGATGGTTTTCAAGAAATCCCGACAGAGGAAATGGAACAGTTAGGGCTTCCGGAAGAATGGTTGAAGCAAAAATAAAAGCCAGTTGTCGCTTCGGTTGTCGAGCCGGTTGTCGGTCTGGTTGTCGGTCTGGTTGTCGGGCAAAAATCCCGAAAGCCTTGATATTGCGGCACTTTTCCCTCTCTGACAACCATGACAACCAATATTATAAAGAAAAAGAAAATAGTAAAAAGATAGTATCGCCCGATAAAGAAAAAAGGTTTTCTGATGTCCGTTGTCGGAACTTCGTTGTCAGACCTTTCCTTGTCGGGCTTTTTTCATTCAAGGAGGAATATCGTATGACAAATATTGTGAACAGTACACTACCCACCCCAAATAACCATTCGGAGAAAAACAAACCGGATGGAGTTTTTGTGATTAAGCAAGGCAAAACAAATTATAAAGTCAAAGTGTTTTTTGACCATAGTAGCGGTTTGACTGCGGAGGACAGGTTGAAACGCATTATTCAGGCAGAAGCAGAGAGAGAATCTGCGTAAGTAATATGAAAAATATCCACGCACCCCCTTGACAAAAGCTTTCAGATGTGAAAATTTACGGTGGAACGATAACAAATAATTACAGTGGAACAGGAGAGAATGAAGAAGAAAATGCAATCGTCTTGATGGGGTGGGATCCGAATCTGACTGAAAAAACCGGTTTCGCAGATCTGTATCTTAGACGCAGTCCGAAAATAACGGGAAGCGTAACACTTGCCGATGATTATTGTGCTACAGACAGCAAAAATTATAGTCCGCTTATTTATGTGGATGATTCATTTAAGGTAAACAAACCTATTTTAATAGGTCCTATATATGGTGACGATCCAGATACGCCAGCAGTTATATATGCTAATGAATCTATAGCCGGGAATTATCAGTCACACTTTTGTTCTAAAGAAGGCAGTAACAGGGAGCTGGTAAAAAAAGGAGCAACTTTAAAATGGGTAGTTAAAGTTAATGTTAGATTGAGGACTTTTGCTGACATTACTGATTCTCCTAAGCTTAATCCAGAAAAAAGGATTTATCTTATAAAGGGAGAAAAAGTGAGTCCCAAAGATATTCCTGAAGCGGCAGTGATACCTGGTTACGTAAGAACTGGATGGCGCAATGAAAGTGGCAATACTACCTGGGATCCTGATTCTGAGATCACAGACAATATAATAATACGGGAAGTATGGGCTCTGGTAAAGCCAATAGTCCAAGTTTCAGCGGATAAAGAAAAAGGCTGTCCGTCTTCTAAAATTGTTTTAACGGCAAAGGCAACGCATGTGCTTGACGATAAAGGCATTACGTACAGCTATCAATGGTATAAAGATAATCAGACTCTGGATGATCAGACAGGAGGAACTCTTGCAGTCTCTGAGGCGGGAACCTATAAGGTGGAGGTAACAGCTACAAGTCAAGCAAGAGCGACATCTAAAGAAACAGCATCTATTGTAATTCCTGCGTTTGAACATTCTTATTCCTGGCAGTCTGATAAAACAAATCACTGGAAGCACTGCAGCATTGGAAATGAGGATACAGCACAGGAAGCACATCAATTTGATGGCTGGACAGTAATAAAGCAGGCATCAATCGGAGTGGAAGGAGAGAAGGAAAGAACCTGTAAGGTTTGTGGATACAAAGAAACGGCAACAATCCCGGCAATCTATATCCCAAGTTACCCAGTAACAGGTATTAAAGTATCTCCGGACACACGTACTCTTACCAGGAAAGATGAAACTGCACAGCTTACCGCTGAGGTAATTCCATCTTATGCAGATAATACGCGGGTAACATGGAAGTCCAGTGACGAAAGCGTGGTAACTGTAGACGAAAAGGGTAAAGTAACCGCAGTTGGAAATGGTACAGCAACGATCACTGTAACATCCGTAAGCGGCAATTATACCGCAACGGTAGCTGTAACTGTAAAGATTCCGGTAGAAATTGAGAAGATCACGATTGAAGCAGAGAAGGAAACTCTGACGAAGATTGGTGAATCCACAGAACTGAAAGTTAAGATCGAACCTGAGAACGCAGACGCCCAGAAACTGATCTGGAAGTCTGACAATGAAATGATCGCTGCTGTAGATGAGAATGGTAAAGTAACAGCAATCGGAAATGGAATGGCAATAATTACAGTAACGACAGAAGATGGAAAAAACACAGCTTCAATAACGATCACAGTGAAGATCCCTGATGAGCCTGTAATTAACAAGACAAAAGGGTTCGGACGCTTAAAAGTCCGTTCTGTAAACCAGACGAAAACTTCCATAACCTTGGAATGGAGTAAACTTGATGGTGTGGACGGATATTTGGTATATGGAAACCGTTGCAATACAAGTACAAAGACATACAAATACAAAAAGCTTGCCACTATTACAAACGGACGTACATGGACACATAAAAATCTGAAGAAAGGCACTTTCTATAAATATATCGTAAAAGCATATAGAATAGTAGATGGCAAAAAGGTAGTGACAGATACATCTGCCTCCATACATGTAATCACACAGGGCAGCAAATACGGAATTGCAAGATCTGTTTCCGTAACTAAGATTGGAAACAAAAAGAATGTTTCAAAAATAACCCTGAAAAAAGGAAAAACAGCACAGATCACAGCAAAAGAAATAAAAAAGGACAAAAAGATTAGACACCACAGAAATCTCTGCTATGAAAGCAGCAATACAGCAGTAGCCACTGTTACCCCGGAGGGGCTTATCCAGGCAGTTGGTAAAGGAACCTGTACGATATGGGTATATGCACAAAACGGTGTATATGCGGCACTGACGGTTACTGTGAAATGATAAAACATGATATCATCTGAATATATATAAACTACGGCCACCAGCTAATCCAGTGACCATAAGCAAAGGGGCAGCACACATTTCAGCAAGAGTTGGATCGAAGCGTTTTGTTTTTTATATTCAAGTACTGACGAAAAAAAGCCATAAGTGACTCCAACAGCTATCATTTGTTCTGATTCTGTTTTCTACAAAAGAAATAAAAAATATTAAGATATTAGAAAATCATAGGTATATAATCTTTAACACCAAAAACCGGATTGAGTTTATTCTGCTCAATCCGGTTTTACCCTATTCCCTTTCTCTTTTTAAAGTTTAACTTTTGTTGTTATACTATGATGCATTACAAAGCTTTTTCAGCTTTAAAAGCGAACACATCATTGGGCGTACAGTTAAGAATGCGGCGAAAAAGGGAATATTGGGAAATAGGCAGTCTATTTTCTGCTATGTCTCAGATAAAAAGTCTTTTAATATGTCCTGACTAATGCTATAATATTCCAAAATGTTAATAGACATACATTTGTTATTTCCAAAATGTTGATTTATATACATTTTCTAATTATAAAATGTTGATACACGAACTATAATAGTTACTGTAGATATTTTTATATTATTTGTTGATAGGAGGTACCTCATGTTAAAAAGGAAAGTGACGCATTCAATAAAAAAATGGATCAATTCTAAAAACAAAAAATGTCTTGTGATTCAAGGAGCCAGACAAACAGGAAAGACTTATATAGTCGAAAGGTTTGCAGAAGAAAACTATGAAGAAATTGTTGAAATAAATTTCAAACAGATACCTTCTGCGATGGATATTTTTTCCGGTGATTTAACAGTAGATAATATGGTTATGGCTATGCGGTTTCGCTTTCCTGAAAAGAAGATTATCCCAGGAAAGAGTTTGATTTTTCTGGATGAAATTCAGGAGTGTCAGGAAGCGATTACCTCTCTTAAATTTTGGGCATTGGATAACCGATTTGACGTTATTGCATCGGGATCACTTTTGGGAATTGATTATAAACGTGCATCTTCTTATCCTGTTGGATATGTTGATTATTTGAAAATGTATGGAATCGATTTTGAAGAATTTCTTTGGGGGATGGGCATTTCTGAAGATATGATAATGAAGCTTTGTAGCTATCTTGATTTGAAGGCCATTATTCCAGAGGCAATCCATTCTCAGATGATGAAGTATTTTCGACAGTATATTGCAATAGGCGGTATGCCTGAAGCAGTTCAGAAGTATATAGACACAAGAGACTTTAGAGAAGTTGATAGAATTCAGAGAAGTCTGTTACAAGGATACCAGTATGATATAGCGCATTATGCTACAGCTGAGGAAAAAGTTAAGGCAGAAAAATGTTACCTATCCCTTGCAAAACAGTTATTGGATAAAGAGAATCATAAATTTCAATATAAAGAAGTCGAGCATGGAGGCAGGGCACAGAAATATTTTTCAAGTATAGAATGGTTACTTCGTGCAGACATGGTACATTTGTGTAAACGTGTAACAGATATAAGGTTTGATCTGGATGATTATGCAAGGGATGATTTTTTTAGAGCTTATACAACTGACTTATCTCTGTTAATGGCAATGAAAGATTTTTCCATAAAACAGCATATCATAGAAAATACTTTGATCGGAAATTCAAAAGGAGGCATCTTTGAATGTGCTGTAGCGGATGCTTTATATAAGAAAGGGTATCCGTTATATTTCTACAAAAATGAGACAACAAAAAAAGAAATTGATATAATTATCCAAAAAGATGGAAAAGTAATTCCTATTGAGGTCAAGAGTGGAAATACACGCGCAAATTCGCTAAAATCAATTATGAAAAATAATAAAGATATAAGTTTTGGATATAAGTTTATAGATGGAAATATAGGAGCTAGTAAAGAGGGTATTATTACATTACCTCTCTATATGGTAGCATTTTTTGATATTTAACCGAATCAAGTAAGTCCCCTGTTTCAATAGGGAAAAGCAATAAGCTGTGGGTGGGCTATTCCATTTCCCTATTGCTGGTTTGATTTTCCGCAGTTCGATACAATAATATAACCTGATTTTCCGCTTTTGGGAGCTGTTTCGGCAGCTCTCAAATTTTTTTGAAAAAATTTGATTTTCAGGTGAGAGTTTTTCGCTTTTTTTGTACCTATATAAGTGAAAGGACTTTTAAGACTGTTTTTGTGGAAGGAGGTTGGAAGGCATGTACGATACAGAAAAGCGTATCGAATTGGTAAAAAAGCGAATGCATGAATACCACCGCCGCCAGGAGCGGCGCACAGTCTGCCGGCTGTCTGTTCTGTGTACCCTGTTATTCCTGTCTCTCGTGGGAACAATGGGGATAATGCACAGCCAGCCAATAGACATCACGGGAATGTACGGCGCAATCCTGCTGCATGAGGACGCAGGCGGTTATGTGTTGGTAGCTGTCATTTCCTTTACTGTGGCAGTCGTGATTACCGCATTATGTATCAAATTCAGAAACAGAGGACAAAAGAGTCAAGGCGTAGAAGATCATGTATAAAGAAAGGAGAGGTGAAAGTATGAAGAAAAAGTTATTAGCCGGGATTCTGGCACTTGCACTGTGTTCCACAAATATGCCCCCCACTATATTTGCGGGGGAATTTACTTCCGGAAATCCGGATGTAGTGTCTGAGGAAGAAACTCTGGAGATTTTTACCAATGAGGAGCAGGAAGCAGTAGGAGAGACAGATGAGGAACTGTCTGTATTCAGTTCGGAGGATATTCCTGAATTTAACGATACCCCCGATGAGGCAATGGCTGCTGCGGAAAATGCACAAAATGAAGTAATTGATTTAACTGATAATACTAAGGTTTCGGGTGGAGTTTATACTATAACTTCGGCAGGAGATTACAAATTCACATGCAGTAATAGCCAGGAAACAGCAAATAGAATTGTGGTTGATGGAACACATATTTCAGAGAAAGACAACATCAAGATTTATCTTGATAATGTAAATATCAATACGTCTACTGGTTCGGCGTTGCAAATTCAAAGTAGTGTTCAAGCTCAAGTTTACATATATTTAGAAGGAATCAATAAGCTTAACAGTGGATGGAATGCAGCCTTACAGAAAGATAACGCTGCCAAACTTACAATAGATAACTCTCCAAACACTACCGGAGAATTAATTGCCATAAGTAGTTATGGTGCCGGAATTGGCGGGGATCACTTTAAATCCAGTAGTGACATTACCATTAGCGGTGGATCCGTAACTGCTACTTCTACTCTGGGTGCCGGAATTGGCGGGGGTCGAGGGAACACCGGCAGTAATATTACCATTAGCGGTGGATCCGTAACTGCTACTTCTACTTATGGTGTTGGATTTGGCTGCCCTCCCCACAAGAACTTAAATAGCACTGGTAATAATCCAGAAGTATATCTCTGTACTGTTTCTAATCCTCAAAAAAGAAATATAAGTATAGATGGTGTTGACTGGATAACATATAATCATGTAACTAATAATTCTGTCGATAATAACCTGTATGCATGGCTAACTGGCGCAGATCACACTATAACTGTCGGGAATGACAAAAGGACATATTCTTTCAATCAAACTAACAACCAGTTTATTCGTATAAAAACAGATCCCACCGCTGCCCAATTTGATTATACGCAGCTCAATTTTACATATACTAAAGATACCCCTGTTGATATTAGTAACTATATTGAATGGAAAGATGATATCACCGGTCATGGTACAATTACTCGTGTAACATATTTTAAAGAAGATGGAACTTCACTCATAAACAGACCTACAGATGCAGGTACTTATACTTTTAAGATTAATGTGGATGAAGGTGACTACTACAATTCAGCCAATGACATATCTGCATCAGAATGGGAATTTGTCATTTCAAAAGCACAAGCACCTTCAAATAAACCAACCAATCCTGCAATATCCGTACCATGGTCCTGTAAGAAAGTAAATGAGATTGTTCCTAATCCTCTTCCTGAAAATTGGGAATGGCAAGATTCAGATAAAACTAAAGATCTGAATGTCGGAGACAATACCGCTACCGCAGTTTACACTGGCGAAGACGCAAACAAAGGAAACTATGACACAGAAGTTGTTACTTACACAATCACCAGAAAAGCATGCACGCACGAACACACCGCCGGACGTTATTACTCCTCTCCATCCTGTACTTCCAGCGGATATAGCGGAGATACCTACTGCACAGACTGTAATGAAACACTTTCCTATGGTTATACCATTTCCGCATACGGTCATGACTATGACAATGGCGTTATCACTACAGAACCAACTACAGAAACTGACGGAATCATAACTTACACCTGTAAACGATGCAAACATCAGGATACAAAAACCCTCGGTAAACTTGGCGACGGGGAACCTTACATTGAGGGAAGTTTCCAGAAGAAAGGCTGGGATGCTGTCAATAATCTGATTAAGGCTTCCAAAGAAAAAGATACCATCTCCATTATCATGAATGGTGCCAGGACACTTCCTGCTTCTGTTTTATCCGGGATAAAAGGCAAAGATATTTCCCTGAACCTTGATATGGAGAATGGTTTCATCTGGAAGATCAACGGTACTTCCATTACAGCAGAAATACCTGCGGATACCGATCTTTCTGTTACAAACACAGCAGAATATATCCCGGCAGCATTATACAGCCTGATCTCCGCAAACCAGAATGATTTCGGTTTCCATCTTGGAAGAAGCGGAGCTTTCGATTTCCCGGCTGTGTTTTCCGTAAAGGCAGATGCCTCCTGTGCAGGAATTATGGCAAATCTGTTCTGGTATGATGTTGAGAATGGGGTTCTGCAGTGCATCCAGACCGTAACTGTAGGCGGTGCATTTGAGCGCAGTATTCCATATGCTGACTTTACTCTTTCCAAAGGACAGGATTATTTCATAGCATTTGGTACAGAATCTCTCAATGGCAGAGTCATTCACACAGACGGAAGTATCACAGATGAAAACGGTGCATACCTGCGACCTGCCAACACAGAGATATCCAGCCACTCCATCGACAGAAACAAGCTTACTGTCAGACTTTCCAAAGGATGTGCGGGCGCTCAGGGTTATGACTTCGTGATCAGCAAGAAATCAGATATGCTCAAAACCGGAAAGTTCAGCAAAACAGTTTCCTCAACCGGCAAGCCACAGGCATCTTTCAGATATCTTTCAAAAGGTACCTGGTATGTGGCAGCCCGAAGCTGGGCTCTGGATGCACAGGGCAATAAGGTCTATGGTTCCTGGTCAAAGATTAAGAAGATTAAGATCACTGTTATCACACCACAACAGCCAAAGATCAGGAATATCACTGTAAAAGGAAACACAGTGACTGTTACTTACACAAAATGCAAAAATGCCACAGGTTATGAAATACTGCTTGGAACCAAATACAAGACTTCCGCAGGTGAGAAATATCCGGTTAAGAAATATGTGA
>SKEQ01000615.1_pt1 | contig 24373 bp, 25 predicted proteins | sample 4826751 | NCBI WGS metagenome assembly SKEQ01 (sample SAMN11008805, study PRJNA524170) | human gut metagenome | biome: Human fecal sample; material: Feces; isolation source: fecal sample from pouch patient p44 | host: Homo sapiens | place: Israel: Tel-Aviv | collected 2013-07-11 | reverse complement strand
ATAAAGGAAATATATGTAATAGAGTCCAATAAGGTGGCTCTGAATTACCGGAATATATGGCTCCCATTCTCCGGAATGGTGGCTCTCAAAGTCCGGACAGGTGGCTCTGAGAGTCCCGGAATAATCAAAAACCGCTGATGAGTTTTGACGAGCTATCCCGAAACAGTATTTTACTGTTGCTCATCCTATAGATTTCATGTCAGGAAACAGGGCTGATCTCCTATTTCCTTTCACATTTATGATTATACTATCAGAACATATGTTCGTCAATCCCTATTTTTCTTTTTCACGAAAATATTTGCAAAAAGGCAGCCAATCATACACCCCAGTCCATTGTGAATCATATCGTCCCATTCAAATAAACCACGCATAAAAATCAACTGACTGAACTCTATTACTGCGGATACCAATATTCCTACTAGCAGTGCCTGATACCACTTTACCTTATAATTTACAATTATGGGAAGCAGGACTCCGGCGGGCAATAACAATATACAGTTCAGCAAATTCTCTTTTAATAACGTCCAATCATGGTAACGGATAATATCTCTCCATGACCAGAATGGTACTAATTCATACTGACGAATAGTTCCCGTCCTGGTAAATACAGTTGAGCCAAACACAATTCCCAGGAACACCACCAATGCCAATACTGCTACTGCCTGAATTATGCTCAGTTTCTTTCTGTGTACACACACTGCCATTGCTGTACATACCAGTATCAATACTCCCGCAAAAGCTAATATTTCATATCTTGACCATTGCCTATTATATGTTGTCCATATCTGGTAAATATCCATTCAATTTCCTTTCTGTATCAATCAACCCAAATCTCAAGAACATCGAATATAAATAACTGGCACCAAATACTTCTAATTTTTTCGGTCCGCTTATATTTCCTTTCTCCTCCAACGTCACTTTTAGAGCAACTTTCACACTACTTCTCGTTATAGATTTTTTCTTTCGATTAATCTGTATTTCATTTCCGTTTACAGCATACCGAAATCGTAATCCTTTTACCGTTGTAAAGGAATATCCAGAAAAAATTTCAATCGTACTCCACAGATACTTCTCCACACATTCCAAGGAAGCCTCCTTACATATCTGTAATTGCTCAACGGCTTGCTTTCTTTTCCTATACATCCTGCAACGCTCTGCATAAAGACTAAGTTCATCTACATTGTAGATTATTTTAGTATATGGCAAATAGGAATGTACAGACGACTTGCTCAAACCAGTTGCTTTCATTATTTCCGGAATACTCATTCCCTGCTCTCGCATTGAGTTAATCTTCTCACTGTTCTCAGTATGATATACACCTGCAGTAATCAATATTTTTCGTGTTTTCATCAATGTAATGCCAAATTCTTCTGATACTTGCCTTAACGAAATACCTGATCCATCAATCATTCCCGAAGTATATGCTTCTACAATACAATTCTGGAACTGTTCCATTATTCTGTTCTGATCATACCCTGGTTTCTTTTTTGTTCTTCCCATTTTTCTTTACACCACTGCCATGATTGCTTTTATTTTTATTCTTCTCTCTTTTATATTCATCCCATGCATCCACTGCCTCTATCCCTGCCATCCATAGCACCAGGGTATCCGCCCGAAGTGTTATCCCTAAATGCTTCAGCATAAATGGTTCCGGCAAGAGCGAAAGCAAAAAAATCATCAATAGCATGTATGCTTTAAATAATTTGACTATATCCCTCCGCATACGTTTTCTCAAAAAACAATATCCCAAAACATAAAATATAATCACACCTGCCTTAAGCCATACTTTCATACTTTCTCCTTTTTTCGTGTCAATCCAATCATATTATACCGATACTCTGGCAACCACCAGTGCCAGAGTATTCATGTGAACTTCCGAAAATAAATCCCCTAAATGCAGGATTTCACCCAAACAACTATGCTAAATTTACTTGTCCTGCCTGTTTACAGGCTTATTCAGTCCTGTTTTGCTCATCCTCTGATGTCTCTCCCGAGGTAATAAATGCCAGGATCTCTTCATAAGAACGACTGCTGTTTTTCATCGCTTTTAGCAGTTCATCTCTCTGATATGCCTTTCTTATATCGTACAGTTTTTTTAATTCATCAACCGCTTTTTCATGTGCTTCTCTGGTTTTTGCAACCTTTGCTTCTGCCTGTTCAATCTTGTATTCCAGGGTCTGTTCGCTGCTTCTTCTCATTCTTGCCATATCTTTTTTCTCCTTTGTTTTTCTTACTGGTGCTGTAAGATTTTTTCGATTTCTTTCGCTTGATACCGTACATTTCCTTCGTTTAAACCAAAGGCATCCAGTATGGTTTTCTGGGTTGCGGTGACAGCATGATCCAGACGATAAACACCGTCAAGCTGACGTATCATTACTATCTTTTCCAGCTCTTTTAATGCTGCCGGGACTGTTAGATAATTCGGCCTTTTCAACATTTTTTCGCTTTTTTCTTTTAATGCTATATAGATCCTGCTACGCAAAATCAGGGCAATAAACTGGATAAATACCTTTGATGACAATGCTTCATCACTGTATACGCGCATGCTTTTATTTCCAAGATAAGATTTGTCACTGCGGAACAGTTTTTCTGATACATCTCTGCTTTTATATAGCTCAATTGCTTCCCGTGCCGTCATATTTTCTGATGAAACAATGGCAAAATATCCTGCCAGGGACAGTTCCTTTTCTACTGCTGAAGCGTTCTCTTCTGCAAGCTTCAGCGTCTTCCCATCCTGCTCAAAATTCAGGTAAAAATACTTCATGATCTCCGGGCCAAATGCTACACATTCTTTCCCAACACATCCGTCCAGATATTTTTTCAGCCGGCGTATCTTCTGCTTGATTTCCTGTTTTTCACCATATGCTTTTCCATCACTGTAGTAAATATGGATATTTCTTTTTTTCGTATCACCTTCGTATAATAGGCGCCTGACAGTTGTTCCGTACAAATCATAACGATCAATATATTTTCCTCTACTGTTCTCAAAACTGCCCTGGTTTTCTATCACAATCTCACGGATAAAGTCCTTCATCCCCTTTACCATGATCAAAAAACTGTAACCGTTTTTTTCCATATATTCCAGATTTGCTTTACTGAAATACCCTCTGTCCAGAATAAATCCAATGTTCCTGTAGCCATATCCATGTGCCTTGTCAATCATACAAGTCAGCTGGGAAATATCATTAATACTTCCCGGATATAGTTCATAAAAAAGAGGTTCACGGTTCGCAGAATCACATGCAACTGAGTAATTAAAAATAGGCAGACTTACATCTGTTTTTGCGTTTCCGTGCTCTAAAAGATCTATGTCCCCTGCCTGGCAGTTTTTATTTGTAGAATCATAGGACAGATAAATTTTCTGTCTTTTATTCTTCGATTTATTCCAACTATTTAGAAAACCAACCGACTGTTCCGGCTTTAATTTTTGAAAAAAATCGGATACTTTCGAGTCTGTATATATCTTCATATCTGGTGTAAAAAGAGCGTGTTCATATGCATAATCCGGATAATACTGCCCAGCATTATTCTCTTCAATAATGCTGTAGCAGGCCAGATCCAGCAAAAATCCGGTGTCCTTTTCATCCATATATTCACCTAAAATTTCTCTCAACTTGCTGTCCCTTATGAGTTTTTGAAGCACAACATATGGACCAATATTTAAATACGGACTCCTCTCTGAACGATCTATTTCTTCTGGAATATCTGCGTCAGGAAAATACTTTAAAAAGTTTTCATTCGGAGTCATTCTGTTCTGATTTTCCGGATCCACACGGCCAATAGAAGCTCGTTTTGGATACGTATATTGTTTGACAGGATCATAAATTCGATCATACTCAAACTCTATATAAGTGTGTCCACCACGTTTTTTTCTCACCAGTTTCCCCGGCACAACCGGAATGTCAACTTTATATTTCAGGAACATGAAACTCCCTCCATTTTAAATAAATTCTCTCATAATTATAGGGTACAAATACCCTATAATTATTTTATCATAAAATCCGGTCGTTTGCAAGCCAAATCGCCTGCAAATGCCGGATTTTCAATATTTTTTATTCCTCATCAACCCTTAAAATTTGTTTAGGGGAGATTTTTTCGGAAGTTCACAATTCATATCTTATTCTACAGTAACGCTTTTTGCCAGATTTCTAGGTTTGTCTACATCTAACCCTTTAGCCACGCTGACATAATATCCCATTAGCTGCAACGGAACAACTGCCAGACTTCCTACAAAGTGTTCATCTATCTTCGGAACATAAACTGCAAAATTTACTTGATCTTCAATCTCATATTTTCCATATGTTGTCAGTCCCATCAAATACGCACCACGACTCTTGCACTCCAACATATTACTGATGGTTTTCTCGTAAAGATCACTCTGTGTCAATACACCAATTACCAATGTTCCTGGCTCGATCAGACTGATTGTACCATGCTTTAATTCCCCGGCTGCATATGCTTCAGAATGAATATAAGAAATTTCTTTCAGCTTTAAACTACCCTCCAGGGAAATCGCATAATCAATTCCTCTGCCCACAAAGAACACATCATGTGCATTAGCATATTTCGCAGCAAACCATTGCAGTCTTTCCTTATCCTGCAAGATTTTCTGAATCTTATCTGGAATTGTCAATAACTCAGTAATGTAATTACTATACTGCTCTTCTGTAATGGTATTTCTAATTCTGGCAAATTGAACAGCAAGACAATACATTGCTACAAGCTGAGCGCTGTAAGCCTTTGTCGTTGCCACTGATATTTCCGGACCAGCAAGAGTATAGAATACTTTATCTGCCTCACGAGCAATACTGCTGCCAACCACATTTACGATTGCCAGAGTTGTTATATCTTTTTCCTTTGCCAAACGTAATGCTGCTAAAGTATCTGCTGTTTCCCCCGACTGGCTGATGACAATAACCAACGAATTTTTATTTATTGGCATTTTTCTGTATCTAAATTCAGATGCAAGCTCCACTCTAACCGGAACATCCACTAAGTCCTCGATCACATACTGCGCTGCCATTCCAACATGCCAGGCTGAACCACATGCAACAATATATATCTGTTCAAACTTCTGAATTTCCTCTTCTGTAATCTCAACTGATGTTAAATCAATACAATTATTTTTTATGACAGAACCCAAAGTATCCTGAACAGCTTTCGGTTGTTCATGGATCTCTTTCATCATAAAGTGTTCAAATCCTGCTTTTTCTGCTGCCTCAGCATCCCACTTAATTTCTGTTGTCTGCTTTTCAATCTCATCCCCATCAAGGTTAAAGAAATGAGCTTCTCCAGGTGTCAATCTAGCAAATTCCAAATTACCAATATAATAAACATTTCTGGTATATTGCAGAATAGCCGGAACATCAGAAGCTACATAAGTTTCGCCGTCTGTCACTCCAATAATCATTGGACTGTCTTTTCTTGCTACCCAAATTTCTCCCGGATAATCTTTGAACATAAGTTCCAGGGCATAGGAACCACGCACACGAACCATCGTTTTAGCAATCGCATCAATCGGTCCGAGATTATACTTCTTATAATAATAGTCCACTAATTTGATTACTACCTCTGTATCAGTCTGACTGTAAAAAGTATAACCATGCTTTAATAATTTTTCTTTAAGCTCCGTATAATTTTCAATAATGCCATTGTGTACTCCAACCACTTCTGATTCTACTTCTCCAGAACCTGATCTTATACAATTTCCAGATACATGCGGATGTGCATTAATCTGACTTGGCTCGCCATGTGTTGCCCAACGTGTATGTCCGATTCCACATGTTCCTATCAGTGCTTTTCCTTCATCTGTTTTTTCAATCAGATTGCTTAATCTTCCCTTGGCTTTGACCACCTGTGCCAGACGCTCCCCATCTCGCACAGCGATTCCCGCCGAATCGTACCCTCGGTACTCTAATTTAGACAGACCATTTAATAAAATAGGTGCTGCCTGCTGTGTCCCAGTAAAACCAACTATTCCACACATTTTATTTTTATCTCCCCGTTCTTACAATTACTTTTTCAACATTAACAAAACAAATTATTTTTCTGCCACTATAATAATTTCATGTCCTTTTTCGAGTGAACACTTATCATACCAGCCATATTTCTCTTTTATCTTGAAACCCACACTTTCTAATAACGTTACTATTTCCTTATATTCATAATATCTAAGTTCCATATACGCTTTTTGAGTTTGATGAAAATTATTATACTTTTCTATTTCATATGTATATGTGGTATGAACAATCTTATTTTTTTTGTCAATATGATTACATGCATACTTCATTGTTATTTTTTCATTTCCAACCGTTTTTGAAAATATAGTTTTATCATCTTTACATTGATACTTCAAAAATGTTTCCGGTTGAAACAAATCTAAAATAAACAGCCCACCCTGAATAAGATGTTGGTATATGCAACTCAACGCACTTATAATGTCCTTCTGCTCAGATAAACTTTGAAATGATCTCCCTGGTGTCAATATTAATGAAAACCTTTTATTTAAATGAAACTCTGACATATTTCCATAAATAATTTCCAAATCACAGTTTTGTTCATTTTTCTTTCTTTCTACTATCTGAATCATTTCTTTTGATAAATCTAAAGCAGTAACATCATATCCCAAAGATGCAAGTTTTAGGCTCACTCTTCCAGTTCCACATCCTAATTCTAAAATATTACCTTTACATTTTTGTGCATACTCAATATAGAAATCCATATCCTCTTGTTGATACTCACTTTCTTCTATATCGTAGTATTTTGCAACTCCTTCATATAAATTCATCAAACCACTCCATATATCCCTACTTAGGCTTATCAAAAAAGCACCTTGATAAGCCTGTTTATAATAATTCTACCGCCTATTAAAAAAAGTTAATTAGTTATTGCATTCCTCACATCTACAATCAGGACAATAGCAATATGGATACTCGCCTTTATTCTCTTTTTTAATATTCTGATTCTTCAAGAATTTCTTAGGTTCAACAATTTTTTTAATCTTGCTCATTTATTATTGCCTCCTTTATTTTCTCGGTAACAAAATAATCTGTAATATATTTCCACTCTACGCAAATAGGCTCAATAGAATCATTATCGTATAACGTATATGGGCAACCACACATACACAATGGTAAAAATTGACATTCTGTACATTTTGAATATTCAAATGGTGACCACTCTGCCCAATTTATTTCTTGTATTGCTTCTTTTCTAGTTTGATTCTCTGGATTTAACACATTTCCTATCTTTTTATCCAGTTCTCCAGTTTGTGTTCTACACTTAAAAATATTTCCGTTACAATCAATCACTGCTGAGTCTGGACGACAGGCCATACAGGCTCTTGCTGCTGTTGGATAATGATCATCCATACCATAAGGGAATCCTCTATCCTTCAATACCTCATACAATTTTACAATCGTATCTGAAAATTCCTCTATGTTCATGTAGATTTCCGAAGTATTCCCAGACGAATAATCCAATAATTGTCCAAAATATAATTTCACTTTCTTTAAATCTTCAGATTCCAAAACATCAAAAACATTTGAAATGGTATGTATATTTTTTTTATTCAGATTAATTCTAACACTTACATTAAATTTCTCTGAATATAATATTTTTATGGCTTTTACAACATCTTCAAATGTACCTTGACCATCACTCGCATATTTTCTTGTTTGGTTATGATGTTCTCTATCTCCATCTAATGTAATCTGAATATTAGAAATTTTATTTTTCTTTAATCTATTGCACACGTCTGGAATATACTTTAACCGAGTGCCATTAGTAGTCATTGAAGCAGTATAATCCACCCCATATTTTTCTGTCAATGCAATTAACTTTTCACTTAAATCATCTATTTCCTTGATTTTCAATAAGGGTTCGCCACCAAACCATGCAATATTAAGTGTTTTTACATATGGAAGTTTTTCCTCAATATAATAAAGAATTCCTTCTGTTACTTTATTCCAATCAAAACTATCTTCTTGCTTTATATGATGTTGCCTCTCAAAACAATAAAAACAAGCGCAATTACATTCCAACGTGGGAATAATTGTAACAGACATATAATCTCGTTTGTATTTATCATTATGGAACAGATTTTTAATAGTTTTCAATTCATTATAATTTTCAAAAACAACAAATTCATTTTCTATCAATTCATTAATATCTTCCAACATATCTTGGTCACATTTTTCGATATCGAACTTATTGTTTTGCAGCAATCGGAAACTCTGCTCTGGCACCTCCAATAACCCTTGATTTAACGTATTAAAAATCCAATATCGACCACCCACTTCATAAAACCTATTGTAAAATGATGATTTATAAAGTTCTCCCATATTTTCTCCCATTCCCTGAAATATCTTCTTACATATTATTTAATCTCTGCCATACAAATCTCTTGTATATACTTTGTCTTTCACATCATCCAAACAACTATCATATCTATTTGCGATAATTGCCTGGCTCTGTTCTTTAAATTTGTCCAGATCATTCACAACCTTGCTTCCAAAGAAAGTGCTTCCATCTTCCAATGTTGGCTCATAAATTATCACAGATGCCCCTTTAGCTTTGATTCTCTTCATAACTCCCTGTATAGAGGACTGGCGGAAATTATCTGAATTTGACTTCATAGTAAGACGATATACACCAATTACAACCTCTTTTTCCATAGAAGCATCATATGTATTCTCATCTCCATAAGCATAATATCCCGCTTTCTGTAACACACGATCTGCTATAAAATCTTTCCTTGTTCTATTAGACTCAACAATTGCAGACATCATATTCTGTGGAACATCTGCATAATTTGCCAGAAGCTGCTTTGTGTCTTTCGGTAAGCAATATCCACCATATCCAAATGACGGATTGTTATAATGAGAACCGATTCTAGGATCAAGGCACACACCATTAATAATCTGCTGTGTGTTCAGTCCTTTCATTTCTGCATAAGTATCAAGCTCATTAAAATATGAAACTCTGAGAGCCAGATATGTATTAGCAAATAATTTCACTGCTTCTGCTTCTGTAAATCCCATTATCAAGGTATCAATATTTTCTTTAATTGCCCCCTCCTGTAACAATCCAGCAAACGTGTTCGCAGCTTTTACAAGTCTAGCATTTTCAACATCTGTTCCCACAATAATTCTGGATGGGTACAGATTATCATATAATGCTTTTGACTCTCGTAAAAATTCTGGACTGAAAATAATATTATCACAGTGGAATTTTTCTCTAATACTTGCGGTATACCCTACCGGAATTGTAGATTTAATTACCATAATTGCATCTGGGTTATATTCAATAACCAGCTTAATCACAGCTTCTACCGCTGATGTATCAAAGAAATTTTTCTTACTGTCATAGTTAGTAGGTGCAGCAATAACTACAAAATCCGCATCTTTATATGCAGATTCCGCATCTAATGTAGCTGTCAAATTTAACTCTTTTTCCTTTAAGTATTTTTCAATATACTCATCCTGAATCGGACTGATTCTTTTATTGATTTTCTCTACCTTTTCCGGGACAATGTCAACTGCCATTACCTCATGATTTTGAGATAACAATGTGGCAATAGAAAGTCCTACATATCCTGTTCCTGCAACTGCTATTTTCATTTTACTTCGCCTCCCAATGCTATACTTCTTCAAAAAATGTGTCCGGTCTTTCTGGATTAAAGATCTCATTACAGGTCATAACAGTCACAAGATTTTCTGTTTCACTCAAGTTGATAATATTATGTGTCCAGCCTGGGATCATATGTATAGCTTCAATTTTATCTCCGCTTACTTCAAATTCCACCTTTTCTCCTGTATTAATGTTGCGTTCCTGAATCAATCCATGTCCTGCCACAACAATAAAAAGTTCCCATTTAGAGTTATGCCAATGCTGTCCTTTTGTAATTCCTGGTCTGCTGATATTAATTGACACCTGACCGCAATCCTGCGTATGTACTAATTCCGTAAAACTACCACGATTATCCACATTCATTTTTAATGCATATTTGAATTTTTCTGTTGGCAAATATGTTAAATATAAGCTGTACAATTTCTTTGCAAAAGAACCCTCTGGCATTTTAGGCATCATAAGAGTCGTTGGCTGTTCTTTAAATTGCTGTAATAAGTCCACGATTTCTCCCAACGTAACTTTATGTGTTACTGGAACACAGCAATATTTTCCATCTTCTTTTATAACTGTTTCCACACCATCAAATTCGCAATGCTTCTCTTTTCCTTCTATCAGATCAAACATGCCTTCTACTAAATCATCAATATACAGTAATTCCAATTCTGTACTACTGTCATTTACCGTAAACTCTTCATCATTTGCTACTGCCCAACAGAAAGTTGATACTGCAGAATTATATTTTGGTCTGGAATGTCCCATTAGATTAGGAAAACGGTATACAGCAACCTTAGCTCCTGTTTCATTTGCATAATCAAAAAACAATTCTTCGCCTGCTTTTTTTGAACGTCCATACTCTGAGTTTCCAAACCGTCCTGCAAGTGTTGCCTGTATTGATGAAGAAAGCATAATTGTTGCTTTATTATTGTATTTCTTTAATGTATTCAATAAATCAGAAGCAAATCCAAAATTCCCTTTCATAAAATCTTCTGGATTTTCAGGACGATTTACTCCAGCAAGATTAAACACAAAATCAGCTTTCTGACAATACTGATCTAATTCTTCTGGCGTTGAATCAAGATCATACTCATATATATCTTCTACTGAGATATTAGGTCTTGTCCTATTTTTGTTATCCCGGATATTTTTTAAATTATTAACTAAGGCAGTACCTACCATGCCTTTCGCACCTGTTACCAAAATATTCATACAACTCACATCCTTATTCCATTTATTATAGAATCAGTGCAATATTGCACTTACACTTCTTTTCTCCAAACCATTTTATTGACAACACCTGTATAGCTCTGAATAATCTTTACAACTTTTGAACTAACATTTTCTTCAATATAATCAGGAACCGGAATACCATAATCTCCCGCTCTGTTCATTTCGACTGCAGTATCAACAGACTGTAACAATCCTTTCTCATCAATGCCTGAAAGAATAAAACATGCTTTGTCTAATGCTTCCGGACGTTCTGTTGATGTACGAATACATACAGCAGGGAAAGGGTGGCCAACCGATGTAAAAAAGCTGCTTTCTTCCGGTAATGTTCCAGAATCTGACACTACTGCAAATGCATTCATCTGCAGACAGTTATAATCGTGGAATCCAAGCGGTTCATGCTGAATCACTCTCGGATCAAGTTTAAATCCTGTGGATTCAATTCTCATTTTACTTCTCGGATGGCATGAATACAAAATTGGCATATCATATTTCTCAGCCATTTTATTTATTGCGTTAAATAAAGATAAGAAATTCTTTTCTGTATCAATATTTTCCTCTCGATGTGCTGACAGCAGAATATATTTTCCTTTTTTCAAACCAAGTCTGCTATGAATGTCTGATGCTTCAATCTCTGCCAGATTATTATGCAATACTTCTGCCATAGGCGAACCAGTTACATAAGTACGCTCTTTCGGCAAACCACAGTCTGCTAAATATCTGCGTGCGTGTTCAGAATATGCCATGTTCACATCAGAAATAATATCTACAATACGTCTGTTTGTTTCTTCAGGCAAACACTCATCTTTACAACGATTACCTGCCTCCATGTGAAAAATCGGAATATGCAATCTCTTCGCACCAATTACTGACAGACAGCTATTCGTATCTCCAAGAACCAGCACTGCATCCGGTTTAATCTCTGCCATCAGCTTATAACTCTGTGCAATAATATTTCCACAGGTTTCTCCAAGATCTGCTCCAACAGCATTCAAATATACTTCCGGATTCTCCAACTTCAAGTCCTTAAAAAACACACCATTTAAATTATAATCGTAATTCTGTCCTGTATGTGCCAGAATCACATCAAAATACTTACGGGTTTTATTAATTACAGCAGCCAAACGGATAATCTCTGGTCTGGTTCCTACAATAATTAACAATTTTAACTTTCCATTTTCTTTCCATTTTACATTATCATATGTTCCCATTACTATTTGCACTCTCTTTCTCAGAATATTCTATCAATATACGTTATTCACACCATTATAGTAATCATGTGATACTTGCAGATTCTTTACTTGTAGAATCTATCATAATTACTTCCGGAACTTTTTTACCTTCATCTATATCTCGATTATAGCGATCAAGAAGTTTATTTACCTTTATCGGATTTCCAACATCAACTAATACATAAATCATATTATCCGTCTGTTCAGCTTTTGCATATTCCTCCACCTGTATGTCATATCCATGCATATATTGACCATTAGAAGACAATTTTACTTCTATAACCGTTATATCCTGTCCTCGGCTAATTTTAAAGTCAACAGGACCTCTTCCTTCATCAGCTTCACAACTCAGACTTAAATTATTTGCCTGAATATAGGCTATACCTGATAAATGAATCACTCGTTGCACAATCTTTTCACGCTTCTGAGTTCCGGCACTTAATATGACTTCCCAACCTCTATTGTATTCTACCCAATTTTTGAAAAGATTCAAAATTTCAATCGAAGCAGTTTTACTGTCTATTTCTCTATCTTTATACCTCGACAACCATGATATTCCACTTTTCTCTATCCTTTGCCATAATTTAGCAAGGAAATAATCAATCTGTTCTTCTGGATTGTATGCATCCAATTTTTCCTCTCGGTACGCTTCAATAACCTGTTTACACTTTTCTGAATCCTTAAATATTTTCTCTCTCAAATAATATTTACGATCAGTAGCAGCCCATTGTGTCCATTGTTCCGCTACCTCATTATTCATCATCGCTCGAATTGTATTGTTCTCCACAATAACCGAATCTATTTCTTCCCATGATTTTGCTACCGGCAATTTATGCAATATTTCTGTCGGAAGCAAAAGTACTTCATATCCTTTTACCGGGTTGCATAATAATCCATTATTAAACAACTTATCCGGATAATTATTTTTTATAATTCCAAGTTGTTGATTCACTCTCTCCGTATATGTCTGTATATCCGGTAAAATCAATGTTGCAATCATATCACTTAAACGATCCGGTCCAACATTGTCCTGAAATAATGGTAGCAACTGAAAAAATTCTGGATCATCAATTCCAGCCTTAACTATATCATATGCTGTTTCTAATACCATCATTGATATTTTAGGTCCAAATCCTGATCCTGGTGCCTTTTCCCCAAACCCTAAGCATATACCATTTACTTCTGAAAATTTAAATATATCGAATGCAGCTCGAAAATATGTGTCTTTTACATTTTTTTGTTCTGCACGATCCAACAATTTTATAATTTTCCGAAAGAAATCATTGATTCTTTCGTAAGAACCTTCAAACTCTGGAGTAGTTGTTTCCTTTAATCTCTGGATGTTAATAAAAAACGCATTATCCTTATCCAGCACCGGATCAAACACGCCCACATTCTCCAGTGCTTCTCCTATTTGCAAATAATCTGATAACAACATATTTCAGAACACCTCACCTCTACCATAGATGATCCCATCCTTTATTAAAATACTTTAATCTAAACTCATCACAAGCAGTTTTATATTGACTCATAATAATTACTGCATCGCTGTATGAACTTCTTCCTTTTCCATTTGTCTGTCCGTCCTCAGCTTCCAGTAACAAGTCCAAATATTGTGTAGAATCTTCTGATGCCATTATCTTTTTTAAAGGAGAGAGTACACGATTAACTTGATCTGTTTTAAATGCATTTGTTAAAGCATCTGGCTGTTTTTTTGACAATGCCGAAAATTCTGCATACAGACCGCCCAACAATTTTGCAAGCAAATTAAATCTTTCTTCATCTGCAGCTTCTGTACCTTCTCTTTCATTAAGTTCTTTAACAATCACATCCACATCATCTCTTATTCGATTTGCCAGTGTTGCACATTTTGGCACCCCCGGAGCTTTTTGTAATTCATATACACGCCCCTTCTCAAGCAGTTCCAAATTATCATAAATGCGTTCTGCATTAACCTCGAAATTTGAATTGTCACTCATCATGCACTCCCCCTTTCATTATATATGTATTTACTACTATTCCATTTTTGCAAGTTCAGCCTGAATATATTCCAAAGAAGCAATCTTTTCTTTTGTTTCTTCTAAATTCAATCTCTTAGTGTTATTGGAGTTAAACTCTGTCAGGGTATTTCTCTTCTCATCACCATCTTTGAAGTATTTATCATAATTCAGGCCTCGATTATCAGCCGGAACACGATAGAAATTACCCATGTCAATAGCTTTAGCACACTCTTCATTTGTAAGAAGTGTTTCATACATCTTCTCTCCATGACGAATACCAATTACCTTGATATCCTCTTTCTTGCCACCAAATAACTCGCACACTGCTTCAGCCTGTGTCTGAATTGTACAAGCTGGAGCTTTCTGAATCAGAAGATCTCCATCCTCTAATTTTCCTGCTTTATTTAAAGAAGTCATCCTCGGTAACATAACAGTCCCAACACCCGTTAATATGCCTATTGGAATGTTAATAATTTTATCAGCGTTATAGTAATAGCCTACTCCATTATCTTGATATTCTTTTTCTTTAACTGCATCATAATCAGAAATTGAGAATCCCATTCTTGCGGCTAAAGATTTTTTTAATTTCTCCGGAATTTCATGAATTACTCTAGGATAACAATGTGAATTATGAATAACAAGCACCTCATTTTTCCTATTGTCATAAATAAAACATTCATATATATTACACCTCAAAATTCTTTATACAAATTTCATTGTACTTCATCATATAAATGTCTGATTTATATGTTCCAATCCGATAGTTGTATCCCAATTCTTCATGCTGATACCATGCAGCATTTTCTCTCGCCTGAGTAGACCACTTACGAACCTTATTTGCTGCTTCTTCATCATCTGTCAGGAAACATCCACCAGCACTACCAGTAATAATCTTATTTCCATTAAAAGAAATTGTGTTATATTTTCCAAATGTACCAGTCTGCACGCCTTTATATGTAGCTCCCATAGATTCTGCTGCATCTTCTACTAAAATGGCACCATGCTTTTTAATAATTGTATTTAACTCATCAACTTTACCCGGAGTTCCATAAAGATGCGCAACAACCACAACCTTTGTATCCGGATAAATTTCAAATGCCTTTTCTAAGAACTTTGATTTTTTTATAAATCTCCTCTTTATTTAAAGCTGTATCTCTTTCAATAAAAATCATGCTATTATCGGTTTTATCCAGTTCTTCTGTTTTAACCAATAATTCCTCATACAGTTTTTCTCCCGGTCTTAATCCTAAGTATGTCAAGTAAGGAACAACTTTTTTTCAAAAATATCTCATAAAGCACAGTATTATCAACTTACCCTCAAAATAAGCACAAAAAAAGAACCCCTGATTTCTCAGAAGTCCCAAACTTTTCGATTCTATCTCTACTCTATTTCTCCAAATTGCACTATCCTAGCCTGATTCAAATTAAATTCCACCAGATTATATTCTGGATAATGCGTTCCTGCTATTCGATACGTGTCATTTTTATTCCACTCACAAACTCTCCAGATTATCCTCAGCATTTGAATACTGCAAATTTTAAAATCCCAGTCTTTAGGATTATATTTAGGCACACGAAAACACTCCGCTTCTTTTCGGCTGACAGACTGAACTGCTAAAGTTTTTTTCTCCGGATTAAATAAGAAGCGAATATACCTCGGATCACCCAATTCTTTTATCGTTGATCGAAATATTCGTATTCTTCCTTTTTTTTGACACAGAGATACCCCTGTGATATTTGCTGTGGTTTTCGGCATCTGCACTCCTCCCTTCCAAATGAGCGCACTTTCTCCTATCACCTTGTTGCTGAAAATTCTATATAGCCGTCTGTTATATTAGTTTCCAGTGCTTTTTTATGTTCTTCTACTGATAAGCCAAAGGAATCCTTCCAATTTTTTGGATAAAATGGTATTCTATTCAACTTTCTCGCCACTTTTGCTGCTGTCTCTTCCTGATTCTGCTCCGGTGTCTGATCTGTTTCTGCAGTAACTAATTCTTCCTTTTTCTCCACTGAATCTGGATTCGTTTTTTTCTGTCTTTTTGTATCCATGAATATCTCTGTTTCCAGCAGATCAAAAATATACATAGTTTCATCTTCATGTGTTATTTTATGCCCCAAAATCTTATATCGGCAGTCTGTATTCCATCCCATCATGTCATACATCATTGCTGAAAATAATTTATTTGACATTTTTCTACTTTTTCTTTTATCTGGTTTTTCAATACACCATCTCAAAGCATCTTTGTCGTTTTCTTCGCATTTCCGCACTACCATTCGCTTATTATCCTGGTTAACAAGAATCTGTATGTAAACTGCATCCTCTAAACCGGCAATGCAGGCAGTATTAAATGTCACACTATCTCTTCGGATTACAACGGCCGGCTCCCGTAAATGTGCAAAAAGTTCCCTTCTTACAACCTGGTAACCATCATAACTAAAATCTTGTGCCAGTTCCAGTGCTTTCTGATCTATGTTTTCTGTATTCTCAATAGTCTGATTTATCATCATTTCACTCATACTGCACACCTCATCTTTTCTATCATGTTCTGTGCTTCTTCATTCAGCTTATCCAACAAATTTTCTGATATAGGTTCCAAACCTTCTACTATTTTAGCTGGACGCAGCACATCCCAATTTCCACAATACTTAACTCTATGTAAAAGAACAACCTCTTCCGATCTGTAGCCAAAATGATTCTGCCACTGCTTCGGGAAAAGTATTCTGACAATCTTCTTTGTTTTATTTTCAGATGTTTCTACGGTATTCTCTTCCGCTTCAGTCGTATCTGTATCAGGTAAATCCTCTTGAATTATCTCATGTTTAATCACTTCTGGTTCTTCCAGGTCAAACAATAATATCTGTTCGTTATCTTCCTTTGAATATTGACCTCTAAAACGATATTTACACTCATTATTCCAGTCCATTAATTCAAATAGTGGCTCTGAGAATCCCCGGCAGCTTTTAGGCAGGACTGCCCATTTACCATTTCGTATCGTTCCCCATTTTACGGCATTGATGTTGTCCCTATCGCATGGTCTTACAGCGATACATCTTTCTATTGAATTAAAAAGAATTTCTACATATTCCACATCTTCAAATTTCTTCAAGCAGGCAGTATTAAAGGTAATACGTCCTTCTGAGATTGTCATGGCTGGATTCAGCCTTGTAGAAAAGAACTGTGCCCGAACAATCTCGTATCCAGATAAATCAAATCCTCCCTCTTTCTTTTCTTCTTTTGATTCTTCAATATCTTGTATACTATTCTGATCAGAATACACGCTCTGACTTGCTTTTTTATAATCTTCTACTGTAAATCCTGTCCAAGACCGATTAACTGACACAAAACCTTTTAATGCTCCACCATCTACTACCTTGAGATTAGGAAATGGAAAGCCTTTTTTCGCATACTTTGTTACTTTCAACATCTTCTGTGCCGCATTATAAATATCCCTGTCAACAATAGCCTCATGGTGATCTGTTTGTCGGTACTGGTTCCGATCATGACGATTCTTTTTTGATTTATGATCAAGATAATTAGGCGTAAATGTCTTTCTGGAAAGTACATCTCCACAATATCTCTCATTTCTCAATAAACTTCCCACAGTACCACTTGACCATTTGGTATTTCCAAGTTTCGTTTTCCGCTTTAATTGCATCAATATTTCTGCAATTTCCGCAGTTGGAAAACCGTTAAGAAACAAATAGTAGCATAAACGCACTGTTTCTGCTTCTTCTTTATTAATTACCAGATTACCATCCTCATCCACATCATATCCTAATAATTTTGGTGTAAGAAATATGCCCCTGGAAAAACGTTGTTCTATGGAAATATTCATAATCTCACTCTTTGTATGAGACTCTTCTTGTGCAGCTGCCGATAATACTGCAAGCATCATTTCACTGGTATTATCCAATGTGTAAATATGTTCTGTTTCAAAAAATACACCTACTTGCGGTATCATATTTGCAAGTTCACGAACTTTCGCAATACAATCCACTATATTTCTGGCAAATCTGGAGACACTTTTGGTAACAATCAGATCTATTTTTCCAGCTTTACAATCTTCTATCATCCGATTGAACTCGTCTCTATGCTGTAAAGATGTACCGGATATTCCTTCATCAGCATAAATTCCTACTAGATCCCATCCCTGATGTTCTTTAATCATATCTTCATAATGATTCTTCTGCAGCTCATAAGAAGAAGTCTGATTAACATCATCGGTAGAAACACGACAATAGGCACAAACTCTCTTTGTTCCCGTATCTTCAAACAACTTTTCTTTCTGCTTTGCCGGAATAAACTCCAATTCGTTGCGATCTACGCCCCTATACCTCGCCCGAATTTTCTCCTTCCGTTCTTCCTGGCTTACAGCATGTCTTTCCTGTTCCGTCATCTGCTGCACTCCTCTCCATGTGCCAATACCATGCATTTCCCTTTTTATATGCCTGGATACCCGCTTCTTTCTTTGCTTCCTGCACTGTTCTTTTGGAAAAGCCATATCTGTCCATCTCTTCAAAGATTTTCACACTTGCCATATCGCTTTCCGCCAGCATAGTATGCAAATAGTTAATCGCTATATCTTTTTTGGCAGAAACCCTCTGCCCCACTGCCAATTCATTTATATTTATTTCACATTTACCAATCCAAGAAAAACCATTGTCCCGATCCAATGCAAAAGCTATCGGTTCACCTTCTGGAGCAAGACTTGACTTAATTGGAAGCATATATCTTTTGGATGGTTCATCCTTATCTCTGGCAACCAACAGTACGCTTCTCGCTGCTGCCGCTATATCAATACTTCCAAGTCCTCTATATATGCTCTTCCCACTATTGCTCTTAGTCATATGTCCAACTAAAACAATCGCACATGCATATTCCTCTGCAATATTCGCTAACTTTGTCATAGTTTCTCTCATCCTAACAGCACTTTGCATATTTCCATTCTTACCTATAAAAGCCTGTATAGGATCTAAAACCAGCAATTTTGCCCCAGTGGTTTTTACAGCAAGTTCTATACGTTCATCATCCAGTGTCAAATCTCCATTATCATCCTTGATAAATGCTACCCTCCGGCAATCTGCACCAGCGTTTTCTAACCTTGGTTTTATCGTGTCTGCTTTACTATCCTCAGAACACTGATAAATTACCGTCATTGGTTTTTTTATTTTATTTCCATCTGGCAAATTAGCACCTTTCGTTAATATTGCTGCTATGTGAAGAATCAAAGTTGACTTTCCCTCACCCGGATCTCCCTGCAACACTGTGATTTTTCCACATGGAATATACGGATACCATATCCATTCAACACTCGAAGATTTCACATTGGAATAATATTCAATTCCATTGAATGAATTATCCCATTTCAAATTTATCTAACCGCCTATTCTTCTAGTATAAATATACTTTTAAGTTAAACTTCTAGTTATACTTAATTATAATATAACTTATTTGGGAATACAATAAGAAATATCAATTATCAGTTAAAGTTTCCGCAAAATATCAACATTCAGTTAAAGTTTGGGAGGTGACAATTTGGAAGTAGATATTGATTACATTGCAATCGGGAAACGAATCCGTTCTGCTCGACTCGCAAAAAAGATGACCCAGGAAACCCTTTCAAATATGATTGACGTTACACCGACCTATATCAGTACCATAGAAAACGGACATACCAAGCTCAGCCTTTCTACCTTACTCAGCATAGCACAGATTCTTGATACCACAGTAGATCAGCTGCTCTATGACAACACACCAGTACTCATTTCACAATTTGATGCTGATATAAAAGAACTAACAAGTGACTGTTCCAAGCAGGAAAAGGAATTTCTGCTAGAAATAATAAAATCAACCAAGGCAGCACTGCGTAATTATAAACCTGGGAAATAGCAAGAACGCAGAGATTTTCATGTCTCTGCGTTCTTGTTATACTACATTGCGTTCTTGCTTCCTTGCGTTCTTAGATAGGAGGTTTCTTATGACAAAATATTCAATCAATCCGTATATTTTTCCACGAGTAATGACAATACATATTGATTCCCCAACTCCAAATTCGATAGATTTGCCCAAAGGAGCAAACTTATTGTATTTACAAGCTCTTTCTGATCCTGATGAAAAATATTTATTCCGAAAATATGCTAATAAAGAGCATTTTTCAGATGAAGATTATTTAAAATTATTTCACTTATTTTTAACGGATACTCCTCGAATATCTCAACCTCTGAGCAATCCTTCAAGTTGGCTTCAACACTTTGGAATACAACTTTCTACTGTTGAAGACCAGACCAAATTTTCATTGCTCGAAGACGCTATTCCTCAAATACGTGTAGACACTTGGGATTATATAGCTGTTGATCTATTAAAACCTTTATATACTGATATAATCAATCTTTTTGATTTTGGTGATACATCAATTTATTTAGGTGCTTGGAAAAGTGAATCAGATGTTCAAAAACAATCTTTATTAACTGCCTTTCGTAGTAGCTTAATGTTTACCTTAATTGGTTTTATGTTTGGAGATGATAGAACTCTTTATTCATCGTTTAACGACTATTTTGAACATGAATTTTATAAAAGAATTGCTCTAGTTAATGCTTTATGGAAAAATAAACGTGAGGGAGAAATCATTTCATATCTGCCTATTTTTGACAGTTTTTATAATTTACGTGGAAATACTTCTGATAATCTCATTCATATACTTCATGCAATTCTTGGAGATACAACTATTGCCAAGGATGAACGACAAATGATTTACAATCGTTTAATCGAGGGAGCAGAAGAAATTCATTCAGACACTTCTGCTTTAGCAACTGAATTAGAAATTTCTCTAATAAAACCTGTTGTTAATCTAATTTATGAGATAACTACTTCCAAAGAAAATCTCGATGCTGCAAGGCAACTTCATGAAGCACATTCATATAATATCGCAATTTCACGATGCTATTATTCTATGATGCATGCAGTAAAAGCCTTATTGGAAAGTAATGAATTATTAGATAATTGGGAACCAGACCAGTTAAACGTATCTGCCAGCCATAGATTTTTAGAGCAACAATTAGAAAATCTTGTCGTTGATCAACATATTTTTGCCGATACTTTTCTGGATAACTTTAAATATGTAAAACAGAAACGTTGGATAGCTGATTATACTGTATGTCATCTTGACATTGAGGACAGTTCAAGTTGTATTCAAAAATCTTCTACTTTTTTATCTCAAATAGAATCCCTAATATGATCTTTTTAGAATCATCCATGAAATCATATTATTTAAAATGATAAGAGTGCAGAAAAATCTGCACTCTGAATTTCTGTCACCTATTCTTTATATCTCGCATATAACGCATTAACAAACATCGCAAATAAAACAACCCCTAATAAATATTCAATGACTGACAGCCAATATGGTAATCCATCTCTCAGCTCAAAACTGTTTTGTCCCGCTAAAGCAGCAATAGAAATCAGAAAATAATTCCAAACAATAATTGCTCCTTTGCAAAATGATTCTCCATTAAGTGGAATAGACCACATCTTTGAAAGTATTTCTACAAATTTCATAAATGAAAACATAAATGTATTTATCAATACCATGATACCTGATGTTCTTATAATTCTAAAAGGCTTATATCCATATCCAGCACAAAAATCAAATAAAGAACTCATGACCTTATCTGATCCTTTTTCTGTTTTATATAATAATTTAGCCATTTGATAGTTTGCTTCTGCCCGTTCACGCACATTTCTATTATTATCCGCAGATTTTTCAATCCATTTCCAAATATCATATGTTAAATTTTTAAATTGTTTTTTCTCAAATCCATATGCATTTTCAATGTTTGAATCTTTTATTTCCAAAGTATCAACATAAAGTTTTGCTCGTGCAACTACTTTATCAATGGAAGTATCCTCTATTTTCATTTTTTCTATTCTATTTCCAATAGACAATTTCCCAATATGTGTGTTTTGCCATATATATAACCAGCATACCGTAGATGTAATGTTTTTCAACATATTGCCATTATTATTAAACTCATTTATTCTACTTCTCTGGATAATAATATTTTTACTTTCTGCATATAAATCTAATATATCTATATTCACATCTCGTAATTCCAATTTATCCATTTTATAAGCAATATTGTCTTTCGTATCACTCAAATCCTTATACTGATTTACAACCGAAAAAATACCAATCTCCATTTTTTCTACGCTGCAATTAGCCGCAAAAACACTTGCACAATCTACCTGCATATGTTGAATTTTTTGTTCTGTCATATGAATATTAGTTCCCATAGATTGCAATATACTAATATCTGATCTAACATCACAGAAACTTTCTATATATATTGTGTCTGTTAAAGTATAATCCCTAATTGATAATGTCAAATTTTCAACATTAGGTTTAATCGAACAATATTTAATTTTTTCTATACCTTTCCTTGCCATTATCTGTTTTGTCATAAATTCATCATTTATGGTTAAAATTGTACCTATATCCCGCACCACCACTCTATGTAGTTCATCCTTGTTATCTTTGATTTCAAACAATAAATAACTCATATATCATCCTCCAACTACTCTTATTAATCCCATATAGATTTTACCACATTATGCAAGAAAATACCGCTGAACATTCTTTTTTCCCTTGTTCAGCGGTATCTTCTAAAATCCACTCTCAAACATCGACAACCCTGCCATCAGCATCCCTTCATCCATATCCAGTCCATCGCTCTGTTCTTCTTCTATCACTTTCCCGGCATCTTCTTCAACAACTACACTCTTTTTTATCTGCTGTATAAAATCCGTATCCTGCAACAACTGCTGCTTTAATTCCTCTACACTGACATTTGCATTATTATAGGAAGAAACGGGTGCATTTTCTTTATGCAGCCACGCATAAACCAGTTCTGTAATCAGTGCTGTTTTGCACCTTTTCTGTGATTTCAGATACCTTCCGATTTCTCTCTGCCGTTCATTATCTTCATTAAATATCAGTACAACCCGTATCTCTCCCACACATTACACCCCCTGTCTCTTCTGGATGTGTAATGCTGTCATTTTCTCATATCCTACCGCATTTGCCCGGATGTCCTCGATAAACTCTATATATTTAAAATCAGAAGATTTTTCAATCTGCTGTTTCAGAAGCAAGCTGCCTCCACCAAGAAATACTGCCGGATTAGTTCGGAAATCTGGTACATACGCATGGAGTTTATTGATAATTCTCTGCATCCAGTCCCCTGCCATTTTCTGAATTTCCCTTACCACTTCTTCATCCAGAATCGTTGCTTCCTGCATTAATACCTGCTCTACGTCTGAGGATTCTAAATGGATACCGTAATTCTGCTGAATGGAATTAGAAATCTCTGAGCGTAAAATTGCCATTCCAGATCTGTCACTGACACGAACTGACAAATCCGGCTGTCCTTTTCGGATTACCAGTAAATCTACGGTTCCGTCTCCAATATCAATGCAGTTGACCGTCCGGTACTGACGGAACAGGCTTGCTTTATAGCACATGACTGCCGCAAAATTCTGCGGACTTACCAAAACATCTTTCAGGTAACAATTTACTGGCTTTCCATTGAATCGGAAAGAAATTCCATGTTTTGAATGTTCCATAAAATATTTTTTGAATCCCGGAGCCTGCTGTCCAAAGTCTGCTGGTGGCAATCCAACTCCCAGCACAATATCTTTGCCGGATAAAGTGATTCCTCTTTCCTTTGCTTCCAGAGCGAGTGAAAATAAGGTCAATATAAAGTAATCTTCATCCACTGTCTTATCTGCTTTAAATGGCATCCTTGTTTCTGATAACGTATAATACACACCGTTGTATTCCAGAATATCCTCATTCATAAATCGTCCTGGTTCAGAAGTATATCTTACCAGACCACATGGAAAGTTTACATGTGCCCCTTTCATATTTCCGTTTCCATGATCAATTCCCATAATAATTTCTGCCATATCCTATTCCATCCTTTCCTGATCATCTTATACTTAACTGTTACTTAACTTCAAACCGTTTGACTTTCTGCATCTTTTTTCATATTTCTTATGACAGTTATGTATAAGTTTGCTTGTACTTTTGTGTCTGTTGTGTAAGTTATATGTTACTTTTGTATCTGTTATCATTATATATGTCACATTTGTATCTGTCAATATTTTTCTTAAAACTTTTGTGGCACTTTCATTTAAAAATGTGATATACTTTTGCTATTGGAGGACTTTGCCTATGAATACAGGAGAAATAATCAAGTATTTTCGTCTGGCTCGTAACATGACACAGGAAC
>SKEQ01000572.1_pt1 | contig 26006 bp, 19 predicted proteins | sample 4826751 | NCBI WGS metagenome assembly SKEQ01 (sample SAMN11008805, study PRJNA524170) | human gut metagenome | biome: Human fecal sample; material: Feces; isolation source: fecal sample from pouch patient p44 | host: Homo sapiens | place: Israel: Tel-Aviv | collected 2013-07-11 | reverse complement strand
GTTCTCCGTTCAGGTACTGTTCTACGATTTCTACTTTTTTTACTGCATCAATTTTACTTTTTCTGGACATAAAATACCCCCAAGTAGGTTTTTATATTTTTGTGTCCTACTTGAGGGTATCATATCACCAAGGAAACGGTTATTTTTTTAAGTCTATCAGAGATAAAGAAAGCTGTCAAATTCCTTTTGCTCCGGAATAAGAAGAAAGTTGTTTTTCGTGAAATGTTGGAAAAACGGACAAAATTGCAGAAAAATATATTGGAAAAACGGACAAAAAGGATTTTCTATAAATAGAACTCTTGAAAAGTACGTATTTGCAACGAGGGGGACGGTTTACACCGTCCCCCTCTTCACTAGCATTGTAGATACCTCCGTCTTTGTGGGAGGCTGCCCGGGGGTGTTTAAAAGATCAATGAGTTTTTGTGCAGCAGCTTCGCCCATATACTGCTTTGGGACATGTATGGTTGTCAGTGCCGGTTCGATCACACTGCCCAGGGGAAGATTGTCAAATCCAACGATTCCGATATCCTGAGGAATCCGATAGCCACTTTCTTTGAGAGCTTTTATGGCACCAACAGCGATCAGATCATTGTCTGCGAAATAGCAGGAAGCCAGCTCTTCACCATTTTTGATGACTTCCAGCATATCGGCATATGCGCCCTCCATGGAAGGTGTCAGGCTGTGGACAATGGAACGGGAAGAAGACATGCCGGAAGCACGGATCGCCTTGTAAAAACCAGAAGAACGCTCTGCGAAATTACTGATCTGATAGGCAGAGCGAAGATAGCCTGGCTGAGTTTTACAAGATCGGATCAGGTGCCTGGCTGCAAGATATGCCCCCTGCACATTGTTGATCAGAACGCAGTTGCAGGGAACAGTTTCAAAATAGGCGTCCAGAAGGACAACCGGAATCGGAAGATTTAAAAACGGTTTTAAATCTCCGGCTTCCATTTCTGTTCCGAGCAGGATAATTCCTGCGCAGTCCGAATATTGGATTTCTTCGATCTGTTTTGTGATCGTATCTTCATCTTCATAAATATAACTGATCTTCAGACGATAGTCATTCTTTTTGCATCCCTGTGAAATTCCCTCGGAAACCTGAGAGAAAAACGGGGTGTCTGCAACAACGGTTCCATGTTTTTTATAAATGACAAAATAAATCGCCCCGGAAGTGGTATGCTTTTCCGCGATCCGGGAAAAATCATATCCATATTTTTCGGCAGCATCCAGGACGAGCTGCCGTGTTGCCGTACTGACTCCGGGTTTGTGATTGAGCGCCATGGAGACAGCGGCGGCAGAAAGATTTAATTTTCTGGCAAGTTCTTTTGCTGTGATTCCCATATATGATCCTTTCGAAAAACCTGTTTGATGTTCTGAATTTATTATGAACCAGGTGTAAAGAAAAAACAAGAATTAAGTAAATAATTAAGTAAAAAACACTTAATTATCGGATGAAATTGAGTTTCTCCAAGGCTATACTGAAGTTAGAAAACAACGAGAAAAGTTGAGAATAACACGAAAATACACAAACAAAAACAGAGATGTGAAAGGAGACAAAATCATGAAAAAAATCAAGCTGGGATTTGCACCGACAAGGAGAAGTATTTTCAGCGCACCGGATGCGGTTAAGTACAGGGGACTGACTGCCAAAAGACTGGAAGAGCTGGGCGTGGATTTTGTGGATATTACGGACATCAATGAAGAAGGACTTCTATATGATGACAAAGATGTTGATAAAATCGCAGAAAAATTTAAAAAAGAAGGTGTGGATGGACTGATGTTGCCGCACTGCAACTTTGGAACAGAGTATGTCTGCGCGAGACTTGCGAAAAAACTGGATGTGCCGGTTCTTCTGTGGGGGCCATTGGATGAGAGACCGGAGCCAAACGGAGTGAGACTTCGCGATACACAGTGTGGACTGTTTGCAACGGGAAAAGTACTGCGGAGATTTCAGATTCCATTTACATATCTGACAAACTGCAGATTAAGCGATCCGGTGTTTGAGCGTGGAGTAAAAGATTTCCTTGCAGTCTGCAATGTTGTAAAGACGTTCAAAAACATTCGCATCCTTCAGATTTCAACCCGTCCGTTTGATTTCTGGACGACCATGTGCAACGAAGGGGAACTGCTTGAAAAATTCAATATCCAGTTGGCGCCGGTTCCGATGACAGAGCTGACAGAAGAAGTGAAAGCTGTCCGTGAAGATAAAGAAAAAATGGAACAGATGATCGCTTACATCAAGGATACCATGGTCATCAAGATCAAAGAAGAGGAAGTCGAAATGGTAGCCGCTCTGGCTCTGGCAATGAAGAGTCTGGTAGAAAAATATGGATGTCAGGCGGCTGCGATCCAGTGCTGGAATGCCCTTCAGACAGAAATCGGAATTATGCCGTGTGCGGCAAATGCGATTTTAAATGAACAGGGAATTCCGGTGGTCTGCGAGACCGACATTCATGGAGCCGTGACAGCGCTTCTGGTAGAAGCAGCCGGAATGGATGAAAAGAGAGGATTTTTTGCAGACTGGACGATCCGCCATCCGGACATTGCAAACGGAGAACTGCTGCAGCACTGCGGACCATGGCCGATATCTGTTGCACAGGAAAAACCGGAGCTGACGTATCCACTGGCATTTGAGCATCCGGGAAGTCTGACCGCAGAGGCAAAACACGGAGAAGTGACATTGTGTCGTTTCGATGGAGACAATGGAGAATATTCTCTGCTTCTTGGAAACGCCAAAGGTGTAGACGGACCAAAGGGAATGGGAACCTATCTCTGGGTTGAGGTGGAGAACATCAAGCGTCTGGAAGCAAAGATCGTAGAAGGACCATATATCCATCATTGTGTCGGAATCCACAAAAATGTAGTTCCGGTACTGTATGAGGCATGTAAATATATCGGCGTAAAACCGGATCTTTATGATCCGATCGAGGAAGACGTAAAAGCATATCTGCGCGGAGAATGAGAAAGGAAGGAAAGAGATGAACTTAAAAGCATTGGCTTATCAGCTTAGAAGAGATACCATCGACATCATCTGTGCCGGAAAGGCAGGACATATCGGAGGAGATATGAGCGTCATGGAGATCCTGGTGGAATTGTATTTTGATCAGATGAAGATCGATGCCCAAAATCCGGAAGATCCCAACCGAGATCTGTTTGTACTCAGCAAAGGTCACTCGATGGAGGCATATTATGCAGTACTGGCAGAAAAAGGATTTCTGGACAAAGAAGATATTTTAAAAAACTTCAGTAAATTTGGTTCGAAATATATCGGACATCCAAATAATAAACTGCCGGGTATTGAGATGAATTCCGGTTCTTTAGGACATGGACTTCCAGTCTGCGTAGGAATGGCAAAAGCGGCGAAAATGGATCAGAAAGACCGTCGTGTTTACGTGGTGATGGGAGATGGAGAACTGGCAGAAGGTTCGGTCTGGGAAGGCGCCATGGCAGCACACCAGTATAAGCTGGATAATCTGTGCGCGGTAGTAGACAGAAACCGTCTGCAGATTTCCGGAAATACAGAAGATGTGATGGGGCACGATGATCTGCATGAGCGGTTCCGAAGCTTTGGATGGCATGTGATCGATGTAAAAGATGGAAATGATATCGATGAACTGCATGCTGCATTTGAAGAAGCAAAGTGCGTAAAAGAAAAACCGACTGTATTGATCGCAAATACAGTAAAAGGAAAAGGTTCTTCTATCATGGAAAATAAGGCGAACTGGCATCATAAAGTTCCGACAACAGAAGAGTATGAGACAATTATGAAAGATTTAAAAACTGCAGAGGAGGCGTTGTCATAATGGGAAAAACAGCAAATAAACAGATGATCTGTGAAGTATTGATGGAAGCTGCAAAAGAAGATCACGATATTGTCGCACTCTGCAGTGATTCCAGAGGGAGCGGATCTTTTACACCGTTTGCAGACACCTATCCGGAGCAGTTTGTAGAAACAGGAATCGCAGAGCAGAATCTGGTAAGCATTGCAGCCGGACTGGCAAAATGCGGAAAGAAATCTTATGCGGTTTCTCCGGCATGCTTTCTTTCGACAAGAAGTTATGAGCAGTGTAAGGTGGATGTGGCATACTCCAACACCAATGTAAAACTGATTGGAATCAGCGGAGGGATCAGCTATGGGGCTCTGGGAATGAGCCATCATTCTGCACAGGATATTGCGGCAATGAGCGCCATTCCGAATATGCGGGTTTATATCCCAAGTGATCATCTTCAGACAAGAGAACTGACTAAAGCACTGTTAAAAGACGAAAAACCGGCGTACATCCGTGTGGGAAGAAATGCCGTTGATCCTGTTTATGAAGAAGAAAACGTACCATTTGATATGGATCATGCCACTGTTGTGACAGAAGGAAATCCGAGTGGAAATGACGTAGCGATCATTGCATGCGGCGAGATGGTAAAACCGGCAAAAGATGCAGCTGAGATGTTGAAAGCAGAAGGAATTTCAGCGTCTGTTTTGGATATGTACTGCATCAAACCGTTGGATGAGGAAGCAATCGTGCGTATGGCAGGAAATGCAAAAGTAGTCCTTACCGTAGAAGAACATGCACCATTTGGCGGACTTGGTTCTATGGTGGCACAGGTGACAGGCAGAGAATGCCCGAAGAAAGTGGTAAATATGGCGCTGCCGGATGCACCGGTCATCACAGGAACTTCAAAAGAAGTATTTGATCACTATGGCCTGAATGCAGAAGGCATTGCGAACAAGGCAAAAGAAATCCTGAAATAGGGGACAGGAGAGAAAGACATGGCAGAGAGCTATATTATCAGTATTGATCAGAGTACGCAGGGGACGAAAGCGCTGCTTTTTGATCGGGACGGCATGCTGCTTCAGAGAAAAGATCTCCCGCATAAGCAGATCATCAATGAAAAAGGATGGGTTTCTCACGATCCGGAAGAAATTTACCAGAATACCGTACAGGTGGTGAAAAATCTGGTAGAGGAGTCCGGGATTTCAAAGGAGAGCGTCAAAGGGATTGGAATCAGCAATCAGAGAGAAACGTCTCTGATCTGGGAGAAAAAAAACGGAAAAGCGCTGGCAAATGCAGTGGTCTGGCAATGTGCAAGGGCAGCTGAAATCTGCCGCCGTGTGGAGCAGACCGGAGCAGCGGAGATGATCCGCCAGAAGACCGGGCTTGCGCTTTCCCCATATTTTCCGGCTTCGAAACTGGCATGGCTGAAAGAAAATGTAGAAGGTGCAGAAGCGCTGGCAAAGAAACATGCGCTGTGTTTTGGAACAATCGATACCTGGCTTGTATACCGGATGACACATGGAATGTCTTATAAAACGGACTACTCCAACGCATCCCGCACGCAGTTGTTTGATATTTTTGAGCAGAAATGGGATGAAGAAATCTGTCAGTTATTTGGACTGGATGCACAGGATCTGGCGGAAGTATGTGATTCGGACAGCTGTTTCGGGGAGACAGATCTGGAAGGATTTTTTGAAAGCCCGGTTCCAATCCACAGTGTATTGGGAGATTCTCATGGTGCACTGTTTGGACAGGGATGTCTGGAAAAAGGAATGATCAAGTCCACCTATGGAACAGGCTCTTCTATTATGATGAACATCGGAGAAACTCCGGTGCTGAGCACCCACGGAGTTGTCACTTCTCTCGCATGGGGAATGCAGGGGAAAGTCAGTTATGTGCTGGAAGGAAATATCAATTATACGGGAGCAGTCATTACATGGCTCAAGGATGATATGGAACTGATCCAGTCGCCGGCAGAGACGGAAGCACTCTGCAGAAAGGCAGAAGCAGATGACAGTCTGTATTTTGTTCCGGCATTTACAGGGCTGGGAGCTCCGTATTGGAACAGTGAGGCGAAAGGCGCGCTGACCGGAATCACAAGAACGACCAGAAAGGCAGAGATGGTGCGTGCAGGAGTAGAGTGTATTGCATATCAGATCTCAGATGTGGTCAATGCCATGAGCCAGGATGCGAAGACGGAGATCCAGGAGCTGCGTGTGGACGGCGGACCGACCAGAAATCAGTATCTGATGCAGTTTCAGAGTGATATTCTCGATCGAAAAGTCCTGGTGCCGGATGCAGAAGAACTCTCCGGGATCGGAGCAGCTTATGCAGCCGGAAGAGGACTGGGGCTGTATGGGGATGAAGTATTTACGCGTCTGAAACGCCGGGAATACGCGCCGAAGATGTGTGAAGACACACGAGTTCGAAAGTACAATGGATGGAAAGATGCTGTAGGCCATGTATTAAAATAAATGTCTGCGGACTTCCAAAGGAGTACACCGTATCACTGAAAAGTGGTGATGTGAATGCATACTGCATTATGGAATGGAAATCCAAATAATCAAATAGCTATAGAAAAAAGAAACTCCGGTGTCGAATCACAGATAATCGGAGCTTTTTTCTGTGCTTATTCCCGGGAAGGAATTGTTTTTTTGATTTTGGTATCGTATAATAGCATAGAAATGTAGTGATTTAAAGGAGTGAAGCATATGGAAAAAGACATGACCGTAGGGAATCCGACGAAGATGATTCTTGATTTTACAGTTCCTCTTTTTATAGGGAATGTATTTCAACAACTATACAACATGGCAGATACGATCATTGTCGGGAAATTTGTCGGAGCAAATGCACTGGCAGCGGTAGGCTCTACGGGAACGATCATGTTTTTGATCATTGGATTTCTGCAGGGGATGACGGCTGGATTTACTGTGCCTACGGCCCAGAAATTTGGAGCAGGTGATATGAAATCAGTGAGAAAAACGGTTGGTTCTGCTGCAATTTTGTCGTTCATCGTGTCAGCGATCATGACGGTGATCAGTATGTGCGGAATGAAATGGCTTTTGCATTTTATGAATACGCCGGATAATATTTTTGATGACGCATATCGGTACATTATGGTCATTTGTGCGGGAATTTTTGCACAGGTATTATACAACTTGCTGGCCAGCATCCTGCGAGCTCTGGGAAACAGCAAGACGCCGCTTTACTTTTTGATTCTTGCCGCAGTGTTAAATATTGTGCTGGATTTGGTGTTTATTATCGTATTTCACATGGGAGCAGCCGGAGCCGCTTATGCAACGGTGATTTCTCAGGGGATTTCAGGAGTGTTGTGTCTGGTTTATATCATTCGGCGAGTGCCGCTTTTGAAGCTTACAAAAGATGATTGGAAGTTGGATGCAACGCTGGTGAAGATTCAGTTTGGAATTGGATTTCCGATGGCATTTCAGTATTCTATTACAGCGGTTGGCGCAATGATGATGCAGTCTGCTTTGAATATTCTGGGATCTGTGGCGATTGCAGGATTTACAGCGGCCAGCAAGATCGAACAGCTGGTGACACAGGTATATGTGGCGTTGGGTACCACGATGGCGACGTATTGTGCACAGAATATGGGGGCAGGAAAGATTCTTAGAATCCGACAGGGATTTCGAAGTGCAACATGGATGGGATTTGCATATGCAGTTGTGGCAGGAATATTTGTAATGTTTGCAGGGAAATATCTGACACCATTGTTCCTGTCAGAAAATCTGAGTCAGATTATGGATTATGTAGACATCTATCTAAAGTGCGTGGGACTGTTCTTTATTCCACTGACATTGGTCAATGTGTACCGAAACGGAATACAGGGAATGGGATTTGGAGTTCTGCCAATGATGGCAGGTGTTGCAGAGTTGATTGGAAGAGGTGTGGTTGCGATCAAGGCTGCACAGTATAAGAGTTATGTGGGAGTCTGTATGGCAAGCCCGGCAGCGTGGGTTTTGGCAGGAGGATTGCTGCTTGTGATGTATTTTTGCATTATGAAAAAATATCCGAGAGATTTTGCAAGTCAGGAATGACTTGTGAAATCTCTTGTTTTGTATGATGATAAATATGAAAAAACCTCAGAAACTTTTATTTCTGAGGTTTTCTTAGAGGCGCAGACCGGATTTGAACCGGTGAATCAGGGTGTTGCAGACCCACGCCTTACCACTTGGCTACTGCGCCTTATTTGATTGATAGTCCGAAGACTAATGACTCCAACGGGAATCGAACCCGTGTTACCGCCGTGAAAGGGCGATGTCTTAACCGCTTGACCATGGAGCCTTGCTGTATCACTGCTTCAGTGATGACCGAGTTATATATTAGCATAGCTCCATAAGAATTGCAAGCCTTTTTTTGAAAAAAATAAAAAAATTTTTGTATTTCCTTTCTAATTTATTTTATGCCAGGATTTTTAAAATATGACAGGTAATAAATGACCAGAAGATCGGTCATTTGTCCGTAGCTCTGAACGCCCTGTGTTTGTCCATTTGCCTTGAGATAAGTGTCGTTCATCAGATTGGCAGCTTCTGCGATACGTCCGTCATATTGAGCCCAGAAAACATCATCTGCTTTCAGATCTGGTTCGGCAGAAGGATCCAGAGTGTTTCTGACTTCCTGCCAGATATCAGGGTCTGCACGGTAAAGAGCACCCATGACATATTCCCATGCACACAAGGTTCCGCTGTATTGAAATTCTGCCAGAGCGGATGCTCTGCAAGCCAGAAAAGAAATAAAATTGGCTTCTTCTTCCTGCATAAATCCACGCAGATGAGAAAGTTCGTGACACATCGTGAAGGGCAGGTCATAAGCAGGCATATCCTGATTATAATTCGCCTCGATCGTAAAAGGCGAATATATCCCCATCAGTTTCTGCCGGGATAAAATTTTAGAGACGAGAACCGGCTTTGGAGCGGGATAATAGCCCTGAAGGCTAGGGTATGTTCTTCCGAGGCTCTGCATGGAGCGTACTGCTTCTTTTTGTATATCATCAGGCAGGAGCAATTCTTTCTGATCGGATCGTTGTACCTGAGCGCTCAGGCGATTTACTTCTTCTGTCAGCCATTGGCAGGTTGCTGTTAATTCTTCTACAGAATAAGGCCGGACTTTAAGACCGGCTGTGTCGGCAAAGGACTCTTTTTGATAGTTGATGCCGCAATTGATCACAAAAAGAAAGAATAGAATGCATGCACCGAGAAATAGTGCAGAAATCCATTGAAGAACTGCAGTTTTTCGGTTTTTACGGGCAGAGGCAAGGGCATGTATTCCGGTACCAATGATCAGTAGGCTCATAACATACAGACTCAATTCCACAAAGGAAAAAGAAACCATACTGGACAGTCTGCCGATGACAGATACAAATATTGGATAAATATGAGTGGAATACCACTGTGCAAATGTTGGGTGGAATCTGGCGGCAACCATGAAAATACTGCTTATTGACAGAAAAAAGATTCCACTGAGTATATAGTTGTTTGCGTTGCTTGGTTTTCTTTTGTTTTTCATATTCGGTAGTCTGACTCCTATCGTTTTATCTTGTTTTTAGTATATCATTTTCAACAGAAATTTCCTAATGAAAGAAAAATTACAGTTTGTTTTGGAAGAAGGCACAGTCTTTCATGTGAAATTGTGATTTTTCATCTATCCAAAGCTGTTTTCGGAAGGTATAATAATAAAATATCGCATTTTGAAAAACAGAGAGGGGGTTCCTATGAAGATACTACCGAAAATAAAAAAGATTCAGTGCAGATGTAATGCGTTTATTACGAGACAGTTGAGAAAAGTCAGTATTTTTCAGAGACTGAATATTTCATTTCTTGTTTTGCTTCTTGGGACAGCAGTTTTTTTGACATTTTTCAGTTTTTCGAAATACTCTGCAGAGATTATTTTCAATCTGGAGAGATATGCGTCTATGTCTGTTCAGAATATTCAGTTAAAAGTACAGGATATTATGCAGGAGTATGAGGAGATTGCAGTTCAGTTTTATGAGGATGAAGAAGTACTGCGTGCAGTTGCAGAAAATGTAACGGGGGTGGAAGGTTCCGATGTGTTCCGACAGAATCGCCATATAGTAGAGAGTAAACTATATCACATGGGACATGGAAAGAAATACATCAAGAGTATCCAGATGGTATCTGCTGGAAAGCAGTACCATATGGCGGAAGAAAATGGATACCAACGGGGCGGGACCATTAGAAATCTGGATGAATTTTATCAAAGCAATTTTTATCAGGAGGCAAAGGCACGTCATGGCTATCCGGTGTGGATTGAAGATGCAGGGCAGAATTATACCTTTTATGAGAGTGAGCAGAGTGTTTATGGACTGGCAGACATTATCACGTTGTCTGTTGCAATCTATCAGCCGGAGACAAGAGCTCTTTTAGGTGTTCTGACTATGAATGTAGATATCAAGGCATTTACGGAAGCAGCAAGAGGATATGAAGCCTACCAGGACAGCAATTTGTTTTTGATTGGAGAAAATGGTGTGATTACTGCATTTAATCCGAATATTGCTTTTCCGTCTTTTCCATCCGATCGTGGATTGTTTGAAAGCATGCAAAAGAACAAAAAACAAGTGATACGTACGAAGTTTGATGGAGAAGATGTCTTGTTTGCTTATGAAAATATACCGGGGACAAAGATGTTTTCTGTTTATATAGCAGATATGAAAATCCTGTTGGAGCGAACCGGACATACAAGGAATTTATCTATTCTGGTACTGTTTGGAATTGTGATCGGTTGTTTTGCCATTTCTTATTATGTGACCAAAAGTATTTCAGAACCAGTACGCCGGCTTGTGAAGGTTATGGGAAAAGCTGGAGATGGAAAATGGACAGTGCGTTATCAGAACAGTGGAAATGATGAGATTACAGTATTGGGGGAACGATTCAACGAGATGGCGGATAAGACCAATCAGTTGATCGAGCAGGTGTATCTTTCTGAAATTCGCCGGCAGAAGCTGCAGTTGAGCTGGAAGAACGCTCAGTTGGATGCGATGTTGATGCAGATCAATCCGCATTTTCTCTATAACACACTGGATATCATACGCTGGGAGGCAATGTATGAAGCCAATGGAGAAAGCAAGGTGACTCGCATGATCGAACAGTTTAGTAAATTGTGCAGGATGGGGATGAAAGCCGGAGGAAATACCATTTCATTAAAGGAAAGCTTGGAACATGCGCAGGTATATCTGGAGGTAATCAATTTCAGACATCAGGAAAAAATCCGTTTTCTGACAGATGTGGGTGAAACAGCAGAAAAATGTTATGTCCCACAGTTTATGCTGCAGCCGATTCTGGAGAATGCGGTTGTTCATGGATTTCACGATGCAAGCAAAGGGTATGCGGTTCAGATTTCTGCTCACGTGCAGGGAGAGGTACTTCATATTCAGGTGAAGGACAATGGAACAGGTATGACAAAAGAAAATCTGGAAAAGCTTCAGAACTATATTCAAGGGGAAGCAGATCCGGAAAAAAGTATTGGTATTGTAAATGTGAATCAGAGAATCCGTCTGTTTTATGGAGAAGAGTATGGAATTCAGATCAGGAGTCGAAAACAGATGGGTACAGAGGTAGAGATCATTCTACCAGTAAAGATGCAGTCTGAAAATATGAAAAAGCTTGGGGAAGAGGTTGAAGAAGATGTATCAGGTGTTGATCGTAGATGATGAAGAAATTGTCTGCCGTGGAATGGCGCAGTTTGTAAAGTGGGAAAAATGTGGATTTGAAGTGGCGGGAATTGCCGCCAGTGTAGACGAAGCATTACGGATGTTAAAAAAAATGTCAATTGACGTGGTGTTTACAGATATCCGTATGCCGGAAAAATCGGGGATCGATCTATTGAAAGAAGTGCAGGAACTGTATCCAGATGTAAAAACGGTTGTGTTAAGTGGGTATAGTGATTTTGATTATGCAAAGGATGCGATAAGATATGGTGCGGTAGAATATCTGACAAAGCCGGTAAATCTGGGAGAAGTGGAAGAATTGTTGGGGCGGCTGTCAGAAAATCTGGAACGCCATCAAAAAGAAGCCAAAATTCATACATATCACATGGAAGGCCTGCTTTTATCCATTGCAAGAGGCTATGCAGAAGCCGATATGGAGAAGTATGATCTTCCCCAATTGGAGATGTGGTACGGAGTTTCTGTATTTATGATAGAAAAGAGTCAGGATGAAGAAAATGTGACACAGGAAAAAGAAAAAATGAAAAAGCAGATTGTGGCAGTCATCCCGGAGACGATTATTTTGGATAGTTCGGTATATGGGTTGTTTGCGATTGTTCCTGCGAAGGCGGAAGAGGAGTTTGCATATTTTGTGTCTATCTTAGAGCAGGTATGTTGTACAGATGGTTGTTGGGCAATGGGAATCAGCAGGAAAAAAAGTGGAATTAACAGATTGACAGAGGCGTTTCAAGAGTCACAACAGGCAATGCGTTATTTGATGGCAGATACACGAAAAAAAGTTATTTTTTATCAGAATATCGAGAAGTTGTTTTCTGAAAAATCTTCTCAGATTCAGGAAATCCTTACAGAATTTCTATGCAAACTTAACGGTGGAGAAGATAAGACACAGATCATCCGCTGGCTGGAGCAGGTTTTGACGGCGATGGAGAGTACGGAAAAGATGAGTGTTCTGGAATTTCAGACGGTATGTATTCGTTTTCTGATTGAAATGAATGGACATTTGCAGGAGACCGGGCTGGAAAAAGAAGTGCTTCATGATCGGTTGAATGAAGTGCTGCAGCAATTGCTGTGTTGTGAAAACAGTCAGGATGTGTTGCGCTGGATGCTTTCATATCTGGAGTGGGTGACAAGGAGTCTGGAACATGCTGACAATCATCAAATCAGTGGAGGTGTGGTTGCAGAAATTCAGAACTTTATCCGTCAGCATTATCAGGAAAATATCAGTTTGAATATGTTGGCAGAACAGTTTTACATGCATCCGAATTATTTGAGTAGATTATTTAAGGAAAAAACAGGAAAAAATTTTGTGGATTATCTGGTTCAGATTCGAATGCAGAAGGTCAAAGAACTTTTAAAGAATTCGGACTATAAGATCATTGAAATCTGTAGTATGGTCGGATACGATAATCCGCGTTCATTCAGTAAAGCATTTAAGCATTATGCAGGAATGACACCGAAAGAATACAGGGAACATGGAAAATAAAGCGTATAAAACATCAAACAGGGGATACCGGATCTGGTATCCCCTGTAATATTATTTCTGATTTGCTTCATTGAATTTTTCCAGTGCTTCTTTTTCGCACAGTTTTTGTGCTTCTGCAAATTCTGTTTCAGGATCTGCGTTAGAGTCCGTCAGGATCTTCTGAACAGCACGGTCTACATAAGAACCAAAATCAGCTTTTCCGTAGAATTCCAGTCGACCTACTGATTTTGCGGATTCCAGAACTTCTTTATATTCCTCTGGGAATTCATAGAAATCTGTAATGCTCATATCATCTCTTGGAATGATGACTGGGTTTGGAGCGCCTTTTGTTGCAAGATTTTCATAATAGGAAGCACGATAGTCTTTTCCTGTGTAATATTTGATGTATTCCCATGCAGCATCTTTCTTTGCCTGATCCGCTTTTGCATTGATTACCCAGCAGTCTCCACCGATTGCGGTTGTTTGTTTTCCGGAAGGTCCGGCCGGAGGAAGGCAAAGTCCGATATCATCAGGGTCAATTCCTTTTGTGATGGCTTCAGATACCCAGTCACCTGCAAAGGGCATCATACCAATTTTTCCGAGACCAAAGTTTGTGACGAGATCAGAGAATTTTAATGTCAGATCACTCTGAAGAACGCCTTCACTCTTTAATTTCTGGTAGTATTCTGCTGCTTTGATCACTGCAGGATCTGTAAAGGTCAGTTCCGCTGTTCCATCCTCGTTTTCTTTTGTCAGATCACCGCCGGCCTGCCATACATAATACTGGAAGAACCATTCTGTCCATTCAGCGGCAAGTGTTGCGTAACCAGCGACCTGATTGTCAGGATCGTTGATCTTTTTCGCAACTTCGACGGCTTCATCCCATGTTTTTGGAGGTTCTTTGATTCCGGCTTCTTCAAATAATGCTTTGTTATATCCAAAGAGCATCGGAGCAACCTGATTTGGAACACCGTATACTTTTCCGTCTTTTGTGAACATATCAACATACTCTTTTGTGAAATTTCCCCATTCATCCCACTCATCTGTATATTGATTCAAAGGTTCAAGTATACCAGAAGTAATATATGAATCCATCATGGTAAAAGAGCAGTTTACAAGGTCAGGAGCAGTTCCGGAAGCAACAGCCTGATAAAATTCATTTCCAGGATCGCCTTCTTTTACCACTTTATTTAATGTAATATTCGGGTGTTCTTCGAGAAATTTCTTCTCCATGGAAGTGTACCAGTCATCTTTATTACGACTTGTTTCCCAGATTGTCAGTTCCACTTTTTCCTCATCGGAACCTTTCTCAGAAGATTTTGCAGTGTCGGTATCTTTGCCGGAATCTCCGGAACCACCACATCCGACTAAGGATGTAGCAGCCATAGCAACACAGAGCATTGCAGCGAGTAGTTTCTTTTTCATAATGCGTTTCCTCCTTTTACGCTTCGTTTGTGATGTTCCTATCATATCAGACAATGGAAATAATTGGAATGTCTTAAATCTAACGGAAAAAGTCACCATTTTTAAGGTGGTAAGAAATGGTGAGTAAAGAACTTAAAAATGGTGACCTGTCTGTAAAGTGAGATCATTTCTTTTGGAAAAGAAATTTTATATACTAGCGGAAGAAGAAAAAAGGGAGGTATTACTGATGAGAAAAAGTCCGCAAAAAAGAGTTGTAAAAGCAGGAAGCTATCAGTTCAGAAAGAAAATGACACCGTGGTGTATTTTATTTTTTCCAATGGCGTTTACAGTCTGGCTGAAATATTATCCGATCGTCAGTGCATTTTTTATTTCACTATTTCGATATGATCCGATCAATCCACCGGGAAAATTTGTTGGGTTTGAAAATTATGTAGATATTTTTCATATGCAGCATTATTGGGACTCCTGGAAAAATACATTCATTTTGCTGGCATTACAGCTGTGTATGTGTTTTTTGATCCCTCTCATTCAGGCATTGTTGCTGAATGAGTTGATCCGGCTTCAGAAATGCCTGACGACACTTTACATTTTACCGGCACTGATTCCGACATCGGTTAATGTTATTATCTGGAAGTGGATCTGGCATCCGGATTATGGTGTTGCAAATCAAATTGTGAAATTTTTTGGTGGAGAGCCCCAGACATGGTTGAGTGATCCAAATCTGGTCAAGTTTTGTATCATCTTTCCGGGAGTGCTTGGGGGTGGTCTGACGGTGCTGCTATATCTTTCTGCGATTCAGGGAGTTTCTACAGATATTATGGAATCTGCATCGCTGGATGGATGTACAGGTTTTGGACGGATCATACATATTATTCTGCCAAATATTTCATTTATGATATTCATTCAGTTGATCATGTGCGTCATTACGACGATGCAGATGCTGGATGTGCCGTATATGTATGCATCTGGAGGACCAAGTGGTGCGTCGACCACGCAGGGAATTTTTATTTATAATGCATTTCATCAGGATCTGAATTATGGAAGAGGATCTGCGGCATCAGTTATACTTCTTCTTGTAATTGCGGCAATGACTATGGTACAGATGCATTTTGAAAAATCAGAAACAGAATAGGGGGGCAGGGAATGAAGACAACCGAAAAAAAAATAGGAAAGAAAAAACTGGGACAATCTGAACGAAAATTGAAGATTACTGCAGTAGTCGTATCCCTGCTGTTTGCGGCACTGATGCTGTATCCTATGATTTTTGCAGTGTCCAGCGCCATGAAAGACAATTCTCAAATCTATGAAGTTCCGCCAAAACTGCTTCCGGATGCGGCGAACAGTTTATCTGTTGTTTTGGATTATTCGGAACAAAATGGCAGCGAAGAGAACCTGAAAGATCAGATGATGCAGGATAGCATTCTGGTGATGATGGGACTCAGTTACAAAATGCCGGATGATTCCATTATGGAAATTAAAGTATATGGCATAAAAGATGGAGAAACTGTTTACTATTCCAGAGCCCATCAGATGAAGCTGCAAATGGAAAAAGATTATGGAATCTATAAAGGAACGGCGATTAAAAAAGAAGTATTACTTCATGAGGATCGGTACGTTCGTGCATGTGATTCCATTGGCTATGAATTTAATCTGAATGGTGTTTCTGAAAAAGCGCCAAAAGGACTTGGAGATCAGTTCGAGAAAAAAGCAGAGAAGATTCTGGACGGGAAATATCAGACAACAGGAACACTGGTCAGTGTGGGAGACAAAGTGAAAAACATCCTGAATCTGGAAAGTTTTAAATATTATTTACAGATGCCAGGTTATATCTATCCGGAGAGCGAGACCATTCAGAGATTTGGTTTTATGACATTTGTGTTTAACAGTATTATTGTGATTGGATTTGCGATGATCGCGCAGGTAATTCTGTGTTCAGTTTGTGCATTTGTAATCAGCAGGAAACTGTCAAAACGAGCGGCAAAATTTGTTCTCCTCTTCTTCCTGGGAGGAATGATGGTTCCGTTTGCAAGTATTATGCTTCCGCAGTTGATCATGTACAAACAAATGGGAGCGTACAATAATTATGTGGCATTGCTTCTGCCATTTTTGTATCCATATGGATTTTATGTATACTTGTACAAAGGATTCTTTGATCAGATTCCGGCAAGTTATTTTGAGGCAGCAGAGTTGGATGGAGCGGGAAGTTTTTATCTATATAGTAAAATCTGTATGCCGCTGTCCAAGCCGATCATTTCGCTGATCGCGCTGCAGACATTTATTGGAAACTGGAATGACTTCTTCTGGGCATGGCTGGTAACAGAGGATCAGAAACTGTGGACATTAAATGTGGCACTTTATAATATTTCAAACAATGTGGCAACCAAACAGAATGCATTGATGGGGCTTGCAGTGGTTACCATTACACCAGTGATCCTGTTATCGATCTTGTTCTCAAAACAGTTGAAACAAAGTATCGTGGCGTCTGGTGTCAAGGGATAATTCCCGGAAAGGAGAAGACAGGTATGGCAAAGAGAAAAAATCTGAAACATATGACAATGGCAGCGGCGGCAGCGGTTTTGATTTCCCAGTGTCCTGGAATAGCTGTTGAAGCAGCGCCTCCAGAAAAAGGTAACTGGACGTTGCTTCCGGCTGCATCCGATGAATTTGATGGTACCTGCCTGAACGAAGAAAAGTGGACAAATGGAATTTGGTATGATGTGACAACCGATCTGGCATTTCATCCAGAGAATGTGTCAGTGAGAGATGGAAACCTCGTGCTTGCAGCAAAAAAAGAGGTGTATAATGGAAAAGACTACACAGCTGGAGCGGTGGAGTCAAAATTTGAAGTGCCGGGAACGGCAAGCTATGTGGAAGTGCGTGCGAAGGCACTCGATAAAAAGGCAAATGTATTAAGTGCAATCTGGATGCAGTCGTCTCCGCTGAATTATGCACTGAATCCGAACCCGGAGATTGATATCATGGAGACATTTGATTATACTAAAATGACGAGCACATTACATACATGGCATCAAAATCCGTCGATTCATCTACAAAGAGGAACAAAGGGATGGAAGACAGGTCTGGAAGACATCAGTGCAGATTATCATACATATGCATTGGAGAGAAGAGACGGAACACTTCGTTTTTATTTCGATGATCAGTTAACCTGGGAAAAGAGCAGTATTGAGGATTCTTTTGCAGAACTTTCCCGTCATATGGTGCTAAGTCTGGAAGGGCATTTAGGGATGCCGGTAGAAGAGTATTTGCCGGGCGAATTTCTGGTGGATTATGTAAGAACTTATTATGACAGTGATTTTGCAGGAGTTCCAGAAGATGGGCTGTATCAGATTGTGAATAGACAAAGTAAAAAAGCTTTGGATATTCCAAACTCAGAAGAAAGTGGTGCAACGCAGCTTGTACAGAAAGAGGCAGCATCAGCGGGAGCGTGGAGAATCTGGAAGCAAGGAGACGGTACATGGGCAATGACACATGCAGTCAATAGAAACTGTGCGGATTTGGTTGCAGATCAAGGGGTAACATCGAACGGAACCGCAGTGATACAGTATGGATATCACGGAGGAGTGAATCAAAAATGGTATCTGGTCCCAACAGAGGAAGGGGCATTTAAGATCATTTCTGCACTGAGTGGAAAAGCTTTGTGTGTGAAAGATGCATCTTTGGAAGAAAATGCTCCGATCATACAATGGACCTACGGAAATAACAATGAAGATACGAATGATGAGTGGATGTTTGTACCAGTACAGTGATAATTTGGAGGAAGAAGAAATGGCAGAAAAAATGACAGTCGCGATATTGGGACTTGGAAGCAGAGGACTGCAGGTGTACGCACCGATTATTGAACAGAATGCAGAGAAAATGGAATTGGTCGCGGTGGCGGATCTTATGGAAGATAAGGTAGAGGAAGCGAAAACGCGATACCATCTGAAAGCAGAAAATTGTTTTCAAAGTGCAGAGGAGTTACTTTCGGCAGACCGGCTGGCGGATGTGATGTTTATCTGTACACAGGATAGAGATCATGTGAAACATGCAGTAGAAGCCATCAAAAAAGGATATCATCTTTTGTTGGAAAAACCAGTCTCTCCGGATGAGGAGGAATGTCGCTTATTATTAGAAACAGCACGGGAATATCAGCGGAAAGTATGTGTCTGCCATGTACTTCGGTATACACCATTTTACAGCAAGATCAAAGAAATGCTGATGGACGGTGCAGTTGGAAAGGTCATGAATATTCAGGCAAGAGAAGATGTAGGGTTCTTTCATCAGGCACATTCCTTTGTTCGTGGAAACTGGAGAGACTCCAGGGAAACCAGTCCGATGATTCTGGCCAAATGCTGTCATGATATGGATATTTTAGTATGGCTGTCAGATTCTGGATGCAGCCGGGTATCTTCATTTGGAGAATTATCTTGGTTTAAGGAAGAAAATGCACCAAAGGGAGCTGCAAAGCGCTGCATGAGTGGATGTGGAGCAAAAGAAGATTGTCCATACGATGCAGAAAAAATCTATATCACAGATAAAAGTACCGGAGTTCGCCATGGAGCAGGATGGCCGGCAAATACATTTGTGATTCATCCAACAGAAGATGCGGTAAGAGAAGCATTGGAAAAAGGACCTTATGGAAGGTGTGTATTTCACTGTGACAATGATGTTGTGGATCATCAAGTTGTGAATTTACAGATGGAAAACGGTATTACAGTGACATTTTCCATGTGTGCATTCAGTGCGACTTGCAATCGAACGATCAAGATTATGGGAACTTTGGGGCAGATTGAAGGAGATATGGGAAAACATATGATCTACTATACGCCTTTTGGAAAAGAGACAGAGGAGATCGATCTTACAAAGTTGACAGAAGATTTCAGCGGACATGGCGGTGGAGACGTCAGGATGGTGCAGCAGTTCTGCGACTACATTATGAAAGGAAAAGAAAGCCCGTCGATTACTGATCTGGGAACGTCTTTGGAGAGTCACTATATCGCACTTGCAGCGGAAAAATCCAGATTGGATAATGGCAGCATGATTTCATTGAAAGAATCTGCATGTGGGCAATAGGGAAAATGGAACATCAATATCGAGGAATTATAACAGAAAAAGAAGAGTTTTTATATCCAGATAGTATTCTTGAAACACTGCAGAAAGAGCTGCATATTGGGATGCCGCTTGATGGAAAACCGGGAATCCAATTGTTGTTGGAAACAGCGTCAGAGGAAATCGTAATGCAGCTGGAAGGGGAGGAATTTCAGGCAGAGTGGTATCAGATGCGTGAAATTCCGGTCGAATACAATACTGGAGATGGGGAAAACCAGGGTGGAGCAATGGTTCTGATGGAAAAACCGGAAGAAAAGCCAGCTTATGTGACCAGAAAGGCTCCATTTTGGGTATATGATTGTCTGGAAAAAAGAGAAGATGGATGCATTTGTACAAAGAATGGGAGAGCTGCTGTCTATATGTGCCTGCAGGCAAAGGCAGGACTGAAACCCGGGAATCATACCGTGTATATCACAGCGCAGACAATAGAAGGAGAGTATCGGTGTAAAATTACTGTTCGAGTATATGACGTCAGCATTCCGGAACATACATTTTTTGTGACAAACTGGTTTTCAGAAGATGAGATCTGTCGATTTCATCACGTAGAAAAAGGAACTGAGGCATACTTACAGATGCTTCAAAAGTATGCAGAGGCAATGCGTAGAATGCATCAGAATGTATTTTTCATCCAGTTGGATGAGCAGTGTGTTGTAAATAGAGAACCCTATGAGTTTGATTTTGAATATTTGACTCCGATGATTTCGTGTTTCTTTGAACAGGGAATGCAGTATATGGAGTTGGGAGTTCTTTTGGATCGAGGATTTCTGCCGGACGGAATGCCGGATATGTATACCGATCGGTTTACGTGTTCGATGGCAAAAGATGTGCCGGTGGATTCTTTCAAAGGGTATGAAATTACGGTTCGCTTTGTACAGAGTCTGGCGGCTTATTTAAAGAAGTATGGATGGGAAAAACAGGTGTTGTTCCATATTCATGATGAGCCGGATATTCATTATAAAAATCAGGAAGCTTTGGAAGCAAGAAAACGGCAGTATTATCTGGCAGCCGGAATTTTACGAAAATATATTCGGGGAATTCAGATCATAGAAGCAGTAGATTCTGCACAGTTCCGGGGCGGAATCGATATCTGGGTGCCGGGAACAGCCGGATATGAAAAGAAAAAAGAGGAGTTTGACAAGCTGATCGAACTGGGAGAGACGGTCTGGACATATGTGTGTTGCGGACCGGAAGGACATTGGTTGAATCGTTTTCTGGATTTTGCACTGATCAAAGGGCGACTTTTATTCTGGGGCTGTGCAAAGAACAGAATTTCCGGTTTTCTGCACTGGGGACTGAATCAGTTTCAAAATGGAATGAATCCTTATGAGGGAACGAGTTGTCCGAATCATACCGGAATCGGTACAAACTTTCCGTGCGGAGATTCTTTTTTGGTCTATCCGGGCGAAGATGGACCAAATTTGGGAATGCGTCTGGAGGCGCAGAGAAGAGGCGCGGAAGATGCGGCATTGTGGCAGCTTTTAAGAGAGAAAGACGAAAAGCTGCATGATGAACTGATTGGGAAGATGTTTACGAACAACTATACCTACAATGATGATCCGGCAAGATTTCAGGAAGTGTATGAGGAATTGCTGGCGGCGTTGGAGTAATGATTACAGAGGAAGAATTTATGAAATGTAGGGAGTGTCGCAAAATAACTGATTAAATTCAGTTATGGAGCCACCCGCACGATTCGTTCCGCAGTTGATGGATGATCTTTTTAAATGGATGAAAGAAGCTAAAGACATTGTTCATCCATTGATTTTGAGTAGCGTATTCCATTATGAATTTGTTTTTATCCATCCGTTCTCAGATGGAAATGGCAGAATGGCAAGATTATGGCACACGGCTATTCTTTCCAAGTGGAAACCAATATTTGAATACATTCCAATTGAGAGCCAGATTGAGAAGTTTCAGGACGAATATTATGATGTGATTGCCAAATGTCATGTAGATGGAGCATCTACAGTGTTTATAGAGTTCATGCTGTCACAGATTGATAAGATTTTGGATGATGTTTCCGTTCAAATCAGTGAGGATCATGAACAACTTTCAGAATATATCAAAAAGCTGCTTGAGGTAATGGAATACGATATTCCTTATACAAGCAAAGCTCTTATGGAAAAACTGGGATTGAAATCAAAAGAGGGGTTCCGCAGAAAGTATCTGCGACCGGCAGTAGATATGAATCTTATTTGTATGACGATTCCGGATAAACCGAACAGCAGAAACCAAAGATATCTTAAAAAATAAATTTTACAAACTTTTAAAGCAAACTTGATCATAACCAGAAATTGTTTATGCTAAACTTGCTCAGGAAAAAACGATTGGAATTTTATTCCGTCAGACTCATGACAGGAGGATTTGAGCAATGAAGTTTAAACTAAAGCCAATAGAGAAAAAATGGATTCTTTATGATATCGGGAATTCAGCATTTGCGCTTCTGATCTCTACGATCATACCGATTTATTTTAATTATCTGGCGGGTGATGCCGGGATTTCAGAAGTGAATTATCTGGCGTACTGGGGATATGCAACCTCGGCGGCAACCGTAATCGTAGCTGTGTTGGGGCCGCTCCTTGGAACGGTCTCTGATGCAGCGGGAAGAAAAAAGAAAATCTTCATGATCGCACTGTTAGCGGGAGCATTTGGCTGTGTATTTCTTGGATTTATGCAGTCCTGGATTTGGTTTTTGTTGTTGTTTGTATTTGCAAAATCAGCGTATTCTTTAAGTCTTGTGATCTACGATTCGATGCTTACCGATATTACATCGGAAGAACGGATGGATGAGGTCTCTGCGCAGGGATATGCCTGGGGGTATATCGGAAGCTGTGTTCCGTTTATTTGCAGTCTGTTGCTGGTATTGTTTTATGATAAAGTGGGAATTTCGATGCAGACAGCGATGGGAATTTCGTTTTTTCTGGTAGCGGTCTGGTGGATTGCACTGACGGTTCCGCTTCTGAAATCATATCGTCAGACACACAGTCGGAAACCGGCAGTACATGCAGGGCAGTCCGGTGCGCAAAGATTGGGACAGATTGTTTCTGAATTAAGAAAAGACAAAAAAGTGCTGTTTTTTCTGGCAGCATTTTTCTTCTATATTGATGGGGTATATACGATCATTGACATGGCAACTGCATATGGTACTGCTTTGGGGCTGGATACCACAGGTCTTTTGCTTGCACTCCTTTTGACACAAATTGTTGCATTTCCGGCGGCTCTGTTGTTTGGAAGGATTTCCAGAAAAGTAAGTGCATCGAGACTGATTCTGGTATGTATTTCTGCGTATTTTCTGATCGCTCTGTATGGAATCGGACTTCACAGGCAGTATCAGTTCTGGATTCTGGCAGTCTGTGTGGGATGTTTTCAGGGAGCAGTTCAGTCCATGTCCCGTTCCTACTATGCGAAGATCATTCCGGCAGAAAAATCCGGAGAATACTTCGGAATCTATGATATTTGCGGAAAAGGAGCTTCTTTTATGGGAACCATTCTGGTGTCTGCAGTGAGCCAGATTACAGGCAGTGTAAATCTGGGAGTAGGAGCGCTTTCTGTGATGTTTCTGGCAGGCTTTTTCTTGTTTTTGAAAGCGGACAAAACAGAAAAAAGCGAGGAAGAACAAGAAAATCCAGGCGTACTTTTTCAGCAGCCTGGATTGGGTCAGTGATCTATGCAAAAAATGCTTTTGCAGCTTTGAGCAGATATTCGGTATCCTTGACTCCGGCAGTTTCATATGGAGAATGCATTGCCAGTTGAGGGAGTCCGATATCTACGGTATTAAGTGCGACCTGCGTGTTGGAAATATTGCCCAGTGTGGAGCCGCCTGCCATGTCGGAACGGTTGGTAAATGTCTGATACGGAACGTCTGCCTGCTTGCAGATATCCTTGAACATAGCGGCAGAAATGCCGTCTGTGCAGTATTTCTGGTTGGCGTTATATTTGATGACGATTCCTTCATTTAAATACGGGCGGTTGACAGGATCCGCTTTATCTGTATGGTTTGGATGAACTGCATGGGCATTGTCCGCAGAGATCATAAAACTCTTGGACAGTGCGATAAAGTAATCCTGTGTATCCATGCCGAATACCGTACAGATACGGAACAGCGTATCTCTGAGGAACGTAGATGCAGCGCCCTGTTTTGTTGTACTTCCGACTTCTTCGTTATCCAGAACGCAGTGAACGGAAACGGCCTGTTTGCGGTCTGCGCCAAGCAGGCCGTAAAGAGAAGCGCAGGCACACTGGAGATCATCCAGACGTGGAGCAGAGAGAAATTCCTCGTTCGCTCCCCAGAGAGTCCCCTTCTGACGATTGTAGAGGAAGAGATCGTGACTCAAAATTTCTTCTTTTTCAACATCAGCATACTTTGAAATCGTATCTAAGAACGTATCTTTTGCAGAAATATCCCCGTATAATGGAAGCAAGTCTGTCTGTGCATTATAAGCGTATCCGCTGTTGGCATCCCGGTTCATATGAATGGCAAGATTCGGAATCAGAAGGAGATCCCGGTCTGCGTTGATCAGTTTCGCACGGTAGGTACCGTTTTCTTTTACGATCACCCGTCCGGCAACAGAAAGTGGACGGTCAAACCATGGAGCACAGAGCATACCGCCATAGCGTTCTACGTTTAATTTGATGTAATGATCTTCTACGGCCATCTCCGGATTTTCTTTGATCTTAAAGGAAGGCGAATCACTGTGGCTTGCAATGATACGGAATCCATTTTGAAGAACTACAGATTCCGGAATGGAGAACGCAATGATAGAAGATCCGTTTCTTGTAACAAAATAATCATTACCAGGTGTTAAATTCCATGTCTGATCTTCTGACAGCTCTTTAAATCCATGTTTTGTCAGAATCTCTTTGGTAGTCTGCACTGCATGAAAGCAGCTGGGACTGTTCTCTATAAATTCCAGTAAATCTGTTGTAATTTTATTTGACATATTTTGTTTCCTCCTACATTCATAACTAATGTCTATTTTAGCACGAGGCTGCGGCGTTGAAAAGAGCCGGTGATTCTGTTACCATAAGGAATAGATAAAACGATTTTCAGAGAAAGAAGAAGGTGAGAACAATGCGGATTTTAGTAGCAGAAGATGAAAAAGACCTGAACCGTCTGCTGAGCACCAGATTGAAAGCAGAGCATTACAGTGTGGACTCCTGTTTTGACGGACAGGAGGCGTTAGATTATCTGGAAGGGGCGCCATATGATGCGGTGGTCCTTGATATTATGATGCCGGTTCTGGACGGTCTGAGTGTCTTAAAGACGATGAGACAAAAGGGGAGTCAGACTCCGGTCTTGCTTTTGACGGCGAAGGACAGTGTAGAGGATCGTGTCCGCGGGCTGGATGCGGGAGCGAATGATTATCTGGTGAAACCGTTCGCGTTTGAAGAACTTTTAGCGCGCATCCGGGTGCTTCTGCGCAAACCAAAGGAGGCGCCGCAGACAGTCTGCAGACTGGATGATCTGGAAGTACATCTGGATACCCATCAGGTGCTGCGTGCAGGGCATGAAATCAAGCTTTCCGGAAAGGAGTTTGCGCTGCTGCGCTATATGATCCAGAATACGGGAATTGTGCTCTCCAGAGACCGTCTGGAGCAGCATTTGTGGAATTATGATTATGCAGGCGGTTCGAATGTGATCGATGTGTATATCCGTTATCTGCGTAAAAAGATTGATGACGGAGCACAGACGAAGCTGATCCACACTGTGCGTGGGGCGGGCTATGTTATGAGGGAAGAGTAATGGAACGGTTTTCTTTAAAATTAAAGCTGACGGCTATGTATTCGTTTTTTATGGTACTGGTGACCTGCATTTGTCTTGGGATTCTATTCTCTCTTAGTGGGAAGGAAATTTTGACCTCTGCACAGATGCATTTGAGAGAACGTGTCCATGAAAGTGCGGATGAGATTGAGCTGGAAGACGGGGAATTCGAAATTGATTCCGAGTTTTATTCTCTGAATAAAAATGTGTATCTGGCGCTTTATGATGCAGAAGGGCACTTCTTATATGGAAAGGTTCCACCAGGGCTTGACGAAATGCCGCAGTTTCAGGATGGGCAGATTCAGACGATCAGAAAAGCAGCAGGGCAGTGGTATGTGTATGATGTACAATATGAGATGGAAAACGGACAGGAATTCTACATCCGGGGTGTAGTTTCTGTTACAGAGACACAGAAGGAATTTTTTTTGGCAGTGCGGATTGCAGTGATTCTGATGCCTATGATCGTCATTCTGACTGCACTGATCGTATATTGTTTGATCAGGCGAACTCTTCTTCCGGTACGGCAGATGACAGAGACCGTACAGGAGATTCAAAAAGATGGAGATTTAAGCCGCAGGATCGGAGTCAGCCAAGAGACCGGAAAGGATGAATTTTATCAGCTGGCAGGAACATTTGACGGTATGCTGGAAAGCCTGGAACAGGCGTTTCTCAGGGAACGGCAGTTTACATCGGACGTTTCCCATGAGCTGCGAACACCGGTCAGTGTGATTCTGGCACAGTGCGAGGCATCTCTGAATCGCACAGATTTGTCAGAAGAGC